>ERZ1026846.348-NODE-348-length-36823-cov-50.722476_pt1 | contig 36823 bp, 46 predicted proteins | sample MGYA00380153_ERZ1026846 | MGnify/ENA primary metagenome ERZ1026846 (study PRJEB33269, sample SAMEA4719789) | human gut metagenome | biome: human-associated habitat; feature: organic feature; material: feces | place: Cameroon | collected 2013-10 ...
TGGACACCATCATGAAAATTGCTGCAAAAACGTGAAAATTGCTGCAAAAGAATTAGGGGGATTCATAGGGTACTAAATAGCAAACAAAAATGAGGATTTTAAGAAAATGTGAGGTATGTGGTGAAGAGTTCATTGCTACCAAAATCACAAATAAGTATTGCTCCAAGAGGTGTGCTCGTGTTGTGCATCGGAAGAAAGAAGCCGAGAAAAAGAAAAAAGCAAGAGAAAGTAAGAAGGACGATGCTCAGAATTTGCAAAGTCTGGAAATCGCTTCTCGACCTTTCTTGACACCTTCAGATGTCGCATTTCTTCTTGGTGTTAGTGTTACTACTGTGTATCGATGCTTTTACTCTGGAACACTCAAAGCTGTCAGACTACGACGTAAGACATATGTTCGTCGTGAAGATCTTGATAAGTACTTTGAGGAAGCTGGTGCATACAAGAAGAAAAGCTATAAACGCAAAGATGACCAGGAGTATTATACTTTGCGTGAAATCATGGAGAAATATCACATCGGTCGCAAGGCCGTGTGGGGACGTTGTGACCGTATGGGTATTCCAAAAGTTTATGAAGGTCGTAACACCTTCTTCAGTAAAAAGGCTGTTGATGCAAAGTTTGCAGACCTTCTTGAAGAAATCAATCTCGACAACTACTATACAATGGATCAGGTGATGGAGATGTATGGTATGACTCGAACTAACGCTATGAGTTTTGTAACCTATCACAAGGTACCAAGGGTAAACAGAAATGGTAAGGCCTATTACTCAAAGATACATATCGATAGTATCAAGCAAAAAGGTAATGAGGTAGATCCGGACTGGTACACTTACGAAGAGATTTCAGAAAAGTATGGCTTAACAAAGGATCAGATTAGCTACACTCTTAAAAATTATGATGTAAGGACAGAGAAGCGAGGCAAGTTTACGATGATATATAGAACCGACTTCGACAAGATTACTCAACAACGAATGAGCAACACCAAGAAAGTGGAGAACCTGGATGGAACAGAACGTGTCATCTTCCAACCAAAAGCACAGGAGCGAGCATGTCCTCCTACTCCAGAAGGATATTACTCAACTGAGGAAGTGGCAGAAATGTTCAAGATTACCATCAAGCATGTCGGCGTGATGACCAGAGAGAACAAAACTCCTAAAATAGCTCTTAAGAATTTCAACTTCTATGAGAAGAAGGCCATTGACATCCTGTATAATCAAAAGCATAAGTATGCGGATATAAATGACTGGATCACTCCTGAAGAGATGAGAGATACCTACAAGATGACGCATGACGCAGTACGTTCATTTATCCACAGGCATAAGATACCTTCAAAAGTTGAATATGGAGTAACCTACTATTCAAAGCAGCACATCCAGGCGCTGAAGACTGGATATTTCGAAGGGAGAGAACGCTACTATTCCGTAGAAGAAGCAATGAAGAAGTATGGAATGACAAAGGATATTGTTCATTATTACGTCAAGCATTACAAAGTCACTAAAGTAAAGAAGGGGCAATTCATGTTTTTTAGAAAAGAAGAATTCGACAGACTCATGGAAAAACGTTTCAAAAATGATGATTTGAAAACAGATTATACTGAATAGTATGATTTACTTTCTCTTTACTGCTGTCAATGTAGTATCATTTAAGAATTTTGCAAACGAATTTTATTAATACAAAAATCAGATATATTATGCAAGTATGTAAAACCGTTAAGCTCCGTATGCGTGACAGACGCAACGGAACAAAGTCACTTTTCCTGGACTTCTGGCCAGGATATAGAGACCCGGAGACGATGGAGTTGATACGCCGTCGCTCACTTGGCATGTACATTTATGCCAATCCTGCCAACAAGCAGGAGAAGCTCTACAATGACAAGATTCTCGCTAAGGCAGAAGCTATTCGTTGTAAGGTGTACATTGATGTTCTCGATGAGAAGTACGATTTCTTCAACCGTGACAGATTGAAGGAGGATTTTCTCGGATATTTCAGAAATATGGTCAATCGCAACTACGTGAAGTGTGATGCAGCCTATAAGCATTTCGAGAAATTCAGTAAAGGCAAATGCACATTTGAGATGCTTGATGTACTTTACTGTAACAAGTATATGGAATATCTCCTTGATACCAAAGTTTCATCAAGAGGTGGACATGTTATCAAGAAGTCTATTTCCAGAAATACGGCATCAGCCTATTGGAATGTGTTCAAGCAGGTCTTGACAAAAGCATACCGTGAGCGAAGGCTGACAGATGATCTTGCCAGCCTTTTGGAAAACATTTCAAGTACCACACCAGTGAAGCAAAGTCTTACATTGGAGGAAGTTAGAAGAATGTATGCCACTGAATGTTCTATTCCAGTGGTTCGAAAGGCAGCTTTGTTCTCTTGTCTGACTGGTCTCCGTATCAGCGACATCCTGAGATTGAAATGGGAAAACATCCGTAGCTATGCTGATGGTGGATATTATCTGGATTTTATTTGCGTGAAGACAAAATGCCAGACCCAGGTTCCAATTGGCGATGATGCGTATGCTCTAATCCATCCAAAGACCAACAGAACATATATCTTCCAAGGTTTCAAACGTACTATGACGTATGGTGTGATGCAGAACTGGCTAAAAGAGTGCGGTATCGAAAAGCATATCACCTTCCATTGCTTCCGTCATACGTATGCCTCGTTGCAGCTCGAACTTGGTACAGACATCTATACTGTTCAGCATCTGCTCAACCATAAGAATGTCAGCACAACGCAGATCTACGCTTCTCACGCAAATCCAAAAACACGTGAGGCAGCAGGCAGAATTACGTTAACGAACGTGAAAGACGATGTGAAGCCAACAGAAAGCAAGATGTGCCCAAAAGCAAATAAGAGAAAATAAGATTATAATACGGCAAATAAGAGAAAATAAAATATCGCTTAAAGCATTGAAACACAGAATAATAAATAGTGTTTAAGAGACGCATTTTGTTGATACGAAATAGTAGAAAATAGCAAGATTCTCTATATCTTTGCAGTCACAAAAACTCCAAAAAGTAACAATTGCAATGATTAAAAAGTTAAAAGAGAACTTCTTGATTCTCCTCATTTCAAATATGCTCACCATCATTATGGTAGTAGTCGCTCCAAGAATACATGGAGCGATTGCTAACCTGATGGTGACGGTTCCGGACTCTGATTTCGGTTTCTCTTTGCCGATGATATTCTACTATATATCATTTGCCATCATCGTCTGCGCATTCATTTGCTTACGTAAGCCGCAAGCGGTGAGAGACATCGTGATAAACAATACTGTTTCTTCAAGCGAATCATCCATATCGGATGTAGAGAAAGCGGAAGAAATGCGTGAACGCTATCGCAACAGGCAGTATAGTCTTGAAAGTTCTAAATATGATGCGGTCAAAGACTACACTTACTCAATTCTTTCTCCATATATGACAGATGAGTACTTGGAGATACTGTGTCAGAACATCAAACTGTACGACATCCCTGAATCATGTATTGTTCCTGTGAAAACAAATGGAACCTTGAATACTCTCGACATCAGGCATTACTCCTGGAATATTGGGGAACGCCTTGGCTGGAGCGGTCAGAAACGAGCAACCTTCATAAAGCTGTGCTTCCCTACCGAACTCCAGGATGTTGAAGTGGAAAGCATGAGACGTACATTGAGACAGAAGGGCAAATGCGTAATTGAGATAGATGTACCCGATTACAATGATTATCAATTTCATCATCAGAAATAAAGAAAGTTTTCAATATGCAGAACAAAGAAAGACAAATAACATTCAATGACATACCAGAAGTATTGTCAGAGATTCTAAAAAGATTCGATCTTCTTGACCAGTCTATGGAACTGATTCGAGAAGAAGTACGTAGGACTAAAAGACCTTCCCTGTCAGATCATATTCCAATGGATGTGAAGGAAGCTTGTGAATTTCTTAAAATCAAGAAATCCACTATGTACACTTACATACAGAACGGAGAAATCCCTGTCAATCAGAAGGGTAAGAAATACACCTTCTTTAGGGATGACCTTATCAAATGGTTAGAATCTGGCTGCAAGATAGAGGCTCCAATCAGCACCATGGAGATTAATCAGATACTCAGTAAAAGACCAAGACGAAGAATTTGACAGGACAGATAAATGCCTATAATTCAGAAGCCTACATTGGATATTCCCTAATGTAGGCTTTTCTTTTGATAACAGTCTAAATAATCATACTGATGTTATTTTTTATACTGAATGCAGATAGACTGCACAATTTTGGTGTATCTTTGCACTGAAATGATGACTTACATAGCAAATATCAGTCAAGTAAAATACACATTTCCGCCTGCTTCATTAAGTAGGCGTATTTCAAATTTATTCATTAACAAAAAGTAATATGAGTCAGAAGAACAATTCCTCTGTGCTCTCTCTTTTTGTGTTTACAATGCTCAGATCATTGTCCAAAACAAGAGATTGAGCTTTCCAAAGATGAGCTTTGGACACTCTATCGTGCTGCTTACGAGCAGTACAAGTTGGAAATCCTTAACGATGGCAAGTTGTATGACAGATATGTCAACGACTTTGTTAGCTATCACCTGCCGGTCTTCTCTTCCGAGGAGCAGATTGTCCGCAACCATTTCAAGCATGTATTCAGCTTGTATGAGTTGCTTACTACCAGAAAAGACCTTGTCGCCAAGTACTTCACCAAGTCCTCATTTGAGAAAGGAGACTTTGAGACGATGGTTTATGAGTTCAACCACATTGAAGTTGTGGTTGAAAGTCCTCGCATTCTTGCTTCATTCACTCCAGAACAGATTCGACTCATTACGAAATTCGCCAATGAGTCGAATTTCTTTGTAGATGGTATCGATGATGAAACGATGGACGGATTCTTCAAATGTGCGTTGGAAGAATCTCTGGTTGTAGTCAACATGCGACAGGTACTTCAATTGCTGTATGCTTTGTCTATCGAGAAGATGATTCCCCACAACTGGGTATCACTTATTGCGGACAATCAGCTACTCACCCCTAAGAGTACGGGAAAGGCATCCAAGCGAGGTGCTATCAGCAGCCGACTCAGTGAACTGAAGGCTTCATCTGCAAAGTTCCCAAGTGGGGAGTTTCTGGATTTTGCAAAACAACTGAAAGAAATGCGATGAAGTAAAGTAAGTTAAACAACTGAAAAGAAAAATCTCCTTACATCCCCCCTGACACTTCCGAGTGTCAGGAGTAAGGTCAGTTGTATTAGATTTTATTGGGGTAATTTTGCCCCCGAATCGATTCAGTTTCGGGGGTAGCCCCCTTATTGTCTAACATTAAAAGTAATAAGAAAATGGGAAATAGTAAAATTGACATGAACATACTTGCCAAGAGAGTAGAACTTTTGGAAATGAGAGTAAAGGAACTCACTTCGGTAGAACCTGAGGCACTTAACGAGCGTCTTTCAAAGATTGAGGAAAGATATTTCTCAAACAAAGAGATGCTCACCACCACCGAGGTTGCGGAATATCTTGGCGTTTCTCAGTCTCAGATATACAAACTCACCATGAACATGGAGATCCCTCACTACAAGCCACAGGGCAAAACCATCTATTTCGACAAGAAGGAACTTTTGAAATGGATGCGCAACAACCATATCACCCCGGCACGAAAGGACAGCGCCAACAAATAGAGAAGCGTTATGAAAGACAGAAAGAAAAACAAGACCAGAGTTTATTCTGATGTCCAACTGACAGCTCTCTTGGAAAAGTCTGAGATAGTGATTGACCCCTCAAAGTGTAGAAATCAAAATGAAAGAAGCAATGGCAAGAGGAAGAAACAGTAAAAGTGAGAAAGAAGAGTCTGCAGCAGGTTCCCTGGAAGTAGGCATGCTGTGCAAGAGCGCTTTCAACGACAGTGAACTGGAAAGCTATCTCAGACAAGGAGAGATAAAAGCTTCAGAAAAACCGCCCGTACCACCCCAGGTGTTATGGGTCGGTGACTGTACCATTGCCACTTTCGGAAATTTCAGCGCATCAACTGGTAAGGCAAAGAGTAAAAAGACGTTCAACATCACGGCGATGGTAGCAGCAGCGTTAACCAATTCCACTGTGCTCAACTACCGGGCAAGTTTTCCTGAAGGAAAGAGACAGATCCTCTATTTCGATACGGAGCAGAGTCGCTATCATTGCCACAATGTTGTTGAGCGAATCTACCGATTGGCAGGACTCAGCCTTAACAAGGAAGACAAGCGCATCAAATTCTATGGACTAAGAGAGTTCACTCCTACTCTACGCATAGCCCTTATAGATTATGCGCTAAGAACATTTGATGGTGTGGGACTTGTCATTATCGATGGTTTGCGAGATCTCATGTACGACATCAACAATGCCAAGGAGTCTACAGACGTAATGACGATGCTGATGGCATGGACGAGCAAGTATGATCTGCATATCCATTGCGTACTACACCTTAACAAGAATGACAACAACACTCGTGGTCATATTGGTACAGAGTTGGAAAACAAGGCAGAAACGGTGCTGATTATCAGCAAGAACAAGCAGGATGCCAATATCAGTGAGGTAAGACCCATGCATATGCGAGACAAAGAGTTTTCGAGCTGGGCATTCCACATTGACGATAACTCTCTGCCTGTACTTGATGTCGGTTATCATGTCACTGTTGTCAAGCCCAAAGACAAGCCGCTCACCTCTCTGCCAGACGATGTTCATACGATGGTACTTCAAAAGATTTTCTCCAAGAGTACCCCACAGAGATACGTCGATCTGGTAAAGGCTCTGGGTGAAGCTTATGCCGAAGAAGGTTACAAGCGTGGTGATAATGCCGTGAAGGAGATGTTGAAGATTTTCAATGAACGAAAGTTGATAACAAAAGAGAAAGACGGCTACCATTATCACCCTACTCTGTTTCCGTCCAAGTAAGTTTATAAGTTTAAGTTTAACCGGGTATATATATATTAAACTAATATGTGCCCATAATATATGTAACAGCATGACTATAGAAGAAATCAAATCAGTCAGCATTGTGCAGTTCCTGGAATCACAGGGTTACCATCATGTATATATATTAAAGGAGAACTATTGGTATCTGTCTCCTTTAAGAACTGAGGCATCGCCTTCATTCAATGTCAGTCCCAAGAAGAATCTATGGAACGACTTTGGTGCAGGCGAAGGTGGCAATCTCATCAACCTGGTTCAGAAGATGAATCCTTCCTGGAACAACCATGAAGTTCTGACCTATCTGGAACAGAAGATAAAAGAGCACCATCTTCAATATTCAGCGGATTATGAAGCCCAAAGGAAGGAAGATGAGAGAAAGGGAGCCTGGAAACAAGAGCAAGTTGCTCAGCGAGAGAAGGCAAAAGAAAACAACACCATCATTGAGCGTATCGTAGGCCTCAGTCATCCTTATCTCAGAGACTACATTTTGCAGAGACGCATAGACTATGACATTGCCAAAGAGTATTGCAAGGAAGTACATTATCGTATCTATGACAAGAGTTACTATGCCATAGCCTTTGAGAATATCGAGGGTGGAATGGAAGCAAGGAACAAATACTGCAAACGAAGCATTGGCAAAAAGTCGATTTCAATCATCAGACCAAACAATGAGCTACACAAAGAATGCTGCATCTTTGAAGGTTTCTTTGATATGCTGACATATGCCAGTATCAAGAGATGGATAACAGGAAATGAGCTTTGCCTGCCACATGAATGCGACTACTTCGTTCTCAACTCTGTCAGTAACATCAAGGTTCTGCTGCCATACCTGCAGGAATACACTCTGATACATTGTTATCTGGACAACGATGATGCAGGTGCAAAGACTGTAGAGAAGATAAAAGTTGCTTATCAGGATAAAGTGATAGATGAATCCCATCGATATGCCAACTACAAAGATGTTAATGATGTAATCAATGGTATCATCAAACTACCCAAATAGTGTCCCAAATGCCATATCACTGACCATTCAGGAGGTTCTCTTTCGAGAGGGTCTCCTTTTTTGTTTTATACGCCCTCTTGTTATTTTATAGTATGATTATTTAAATATTATCATACTTCTTTTATAATCTGTGTTAAGACTGAAACGGTTTTAGCTCTGTTTTTTCATTTATCGCACAAATATATGTTCCTTTGCACTGTTTTTGGGAAATACGCCGACTCGACGGATGTAAGTTCCGAGTATGATAACAATAAAAATAACAAATAAAATTCAGATTGAAAATGTCAGGATTCGTAATTTTTGCGCTCGTCCTCACTTTTGTGTATGTAGTGTACTTTGCAGTAATGATCACATTAGACCTACATGGAAAGAAGGATGAAAAGAAAACAGAAGAAGAGACCTATGATGTAGGTGATTTGACCAATGAGGAACAGCCAGTTGCAATCGAAGAACGCAACGAGGGTCCTGACGAGGGTGACATGACCTTCACGGAGCAAATCACGGATGATGGACTCAGAGTTGTCAACCCGACAGGAAACGTGCCATATCCGCAACCTCCTTCTGGTGAAGAACAATCGCAACAGCCACAGTCACATACCGTGACCAGTGAAGAACTCAACGAGAAGAACGATGAGATTTTGGAGCACATAGATCCAGTGCCACAATGCAGTTACCTCTCAGATGAGTTTATGCAGAATCTCAACAATAAGCACAACACCCGAAAAATAGAAAAGAAGAATGCCAGAGATAAGCTGTAAACACAATCTTTTGTTTGCCATAATGTTAATAGGTGTCATGCTCTTCCAGCCAATGTTGGCATCAGCCAAATGCGGAGGTGTCGATTATAGCTGGGGAGCAGACGCACTGAGCAATGCTCATGACTTTACGGTAACAATGATGGTCTATGTAGTCTATTTGGTGTATGCCATAGCTGCCATCGTAGCTATCATAGGAGCTTTGCAAATCTATATAAAGATGAATACGGGCGAAGGTGACGTAACCAAATCCATCATGATGCTGATTGGAGCCTGCCTTTTCATGATAGGAGCAACTATCCTGTTCCCTGCATTCTTCGGTTATAATATTGTATAAGGTAAAAAAGATAGGATAACAAAACATCTCAACCTGCAGGAGAGATAAATGAGTGTATTTTTTTAAGTAACATCAAAAGAAATCAAATGAAGAAAATCAAGAATTTCGCAAAGAATCTTTTCAGTGCCAAGCGTATGAAGACGCTCGCCATGCTCCTTTTCTGTGGAACATTGGCGACCTATGCACAGAACGCAGCTGGTGATTACACAGCCGGAACAGATGCCCTCGCAACTGTGACGGAGGAAATCAATTTTGGGGTAAATCCAACTAAATATAATACTTGCATACAATCATACTTTATAAATTATAATACTTCATACACAATGAATTACGAACAAAAAGTGATTTTTAATAATACTTAATCGATTTGCATAAAGTTTGATTTCTATGGGAACAATTGTGGGTACAGTATTATCTTTGCATGGCAAAAGGGTAATATTACCCCAGTTTTGAACATTCATAAATTTGTTTTTGAGATGAAGATTATACCGTATTTTCGCAAGAGTACTTCTGCCGTCTATGTAAGGTTGAGAGACGGAAAAGATGTTGATTTCAGAATTTCAACTGGTCTGTATATCGACCCCATTCATTATGACGCATCTGTACCAGGTTATTCCAAAAAGAGTGATGTACCGCAGGAGGTGAAGGACAAGTTTAACAAGCAGCTCGCAGACATTCTTCTTTTGATAGGCAAAGAATACTATAGTGGTTGCACACCAGACTATGTCCGCAATGTGATAAACGACTATTTCAAGCCAAACTCGCAAGTAAAGGTACATAAGGACTTTGGCAACACCAAGACAGGCTTCTTTGATAGAGCCGAGCAGTATTTGAGAGAGGTAAAGAATGGGACGGAGAGCAAAGGGGCAATCACCGCCATATTCCGCAGACTACACCGCTATGAGGCATGGCAAAGGGAAATGGAAGGTCGCAAGGACTTTGTTCTTCGTATAGAGGATTTTGGGGCGGACGAGTTGGAACGTTTCATGAAGTATATCACTGAGGAATACACATACTTTGCCAATAATCCCGACTTCTTCAGCCGATTTGAGATATACCGTAACACGATGAAGCCATCATCTGCCAATTCAGCTTTCAGTGGAGGAACGAGATTAAAGGCGTTCTTGAACTGGTGCGTGAAGAAAGGCTATACCACCAACACCTCTTTCCGTGTGGTTAAGGTGGACAAGCATGTGTATGGCATCCCTTACTACCTCACCATTGAGGAACGTGACCAAGTGCTGCACAGAGACCTCTCAATCAGTCCACGCATCGAACTGGCAAGGGATATGTTTGTGTTCCACTGTCTTGTTGGTTGTCGTGTTGGCGATTTGTTCGCTTTGACAAGAGAAAATGTTGTTGGGGACTTCTTGGAATACATACCGAGCAAGAATCTCAACAAGGGCAAGACTGAGGTTGTCCGTGTCCCCCTATGTGGCAAGGCTTTGGATATACTGGCTAAGTACGAGAAGTACAGTCCAAGACTGTTTCCATTGTTGGACGAACACTTTTACAACTTGGCTATCCAATTTGTACTTGAACTCTGTGGTGTAAACCGCATGGTGCCTGTCCTAAATCCGCTTACACGGCAGGAGGAAATGAAACCTTTGTACGAAGTGGCGACAAGCCATGTCGCACGAAGAACCTTTATAGCGAACATCTACAAGCACGTCAAAGACCAAGCATTGGTGGCTTCGCTTACTGGTCATGCTCCTAACAGCCGAGCATTCGCCCGATACCGCACCATTGACGATGACATGAAACGTGAAATTATCAACCTCATAAAATGACAATTATGAACGTAACAGCTTTTATACGCAAGACATCAGCCAAAGACAAGGCTACAATATATTTCCGTGTCCGTGACGAGAAATGTGACATCAAGTGTGCGAGCGAACTGACCATCAATCCCAACCATTGGGATCCCAAGCGTCAGAGCTACAAACAGCGCATAGCTTTGGTAAAGGATAGCGAGAGACAGCAGCTTAATGATGCCATTCTTGACTTGAAGAGACTCATATCAAAAGAATACTATATAGGGGCAACCGCAGAATGGCTGAAACGTGTGATATTCGTCTTTCATCATCCCAATGCCTACAAGTTGAAAGACAACCAATGCCAAGAGACAAGATTGTCGGTACTTGTAGAGCAATACATTCAAGCGAAAGGCTTTGAGAAAAGACAGGCTTCCGTGATACGTGCCAATATCGGGAAGATAGAACGCTTTGAGCGATACCAGAAGACGGTGAAGAAGCGCACCGACTATGTGATGGGCATTGACAACACCACTGCAGAGGATTTGGAGGACTTCTACCAGTTCTTGGTGCATGAGCATGAGTATGTCAAGCTATACCCATATCTGTACAGGAATGCGGCAAAGTCCGTGACACAAGCCGTGCGCTCCGACAACACGCTGCACTCTAACTTTGCACGTTTGCGGACGGTCTTCATGTGGTGCATCCACCGTGGCATCACCTCCAACAATCCGTTTCTACAGTTTGAAATGCCGAAAGCCTTGTATGGCACTCCTTGGTATATCAGCATAGAGGAGCGTGACTGTCTTTATGAGCTCGACCTCTCGGACAATCCGCATTTGGCTACGTTCCGTGATATGTTCGTGTTCCAGTGCTTCCTCGGTTGCCGTTTCGGTGACTTGCTCAACCTCAAAAAGGAGAATGTCATAGACGGTGTGGTGGAGTATCTTCCACAGAAGACCAAGAACCATGACGGAAGAACCGTCCGTGTGCCTCTTACAGAGAAGGCTCTCGCCATCTATGACAGATACAAGGACAGGCCGACCCTTTCACTGTTTCCCCATTACAACGTGGCGGACTTCAACAAGGGTGTCCGTGCGGTCATGGAACTGGCACATCTTGACAGGAAAGTGCCGATACTTAACCCTCAGACCCGACAGAACGAGATGCGACCGATATATGAAGTTGCCACCTCCCATGCCGCCCGAAGGACTTTCATCGGAAACCTCTACAAGCAGGTGCAAGACCCGAACTTGATTTCTTCAATGTCTGGTCATGCCAACGGAAGCCGAGCGTTCGCCCGATACCGAACAATTGACGATGACATCAAGCGTGGACTTGTTGACCTTATCGGTTGACAGTCCGCATCTTTACACAACATTCAAAAGAAAGGAAACAATATGGATTTATACTCAATGATACAGAACGGAGCGCACTTCAAGGTAGAAGTGACCTCCGAGGATCTGGTCACCTTTGCCGACCGACTTATAACAAAATCGCAGGAGATGAAAGCGATGGAACTGGCAAACAATCCCGACGAGGAGAAATGGCTGACCGCAGAGGAAGCAGCCAAGATGTGCCGTGTATGCGCCACTACACTGTGGTCTTGGGCGAAGTCTGGCTATCTCGTCCCTGCCAAGATGGGACGGCAGCGTCTGTTCGCCTTGTCGGATATTCAGAAGATACTCAATGACAGAGCCAAGAAGTAACATTTGTAACACCACAGCACCTGCCAAGACACTCTTCGAGAACCTTGTTTCCTTTTCTTCCCTGAGTTCGCCATAGCCACACCTTACGGCAAGGCTGTTGGCAAATCCATCTCTTGTAGGTCAATCGAACCGCCAAGCGTATCTTTGATTATTGGGGATGTTGGGGAGCAAGTATAGGTTTAGTGTACCACAAAACCACGGCTCACAAGCCGAGAGTGTCCGCACTGGTGCTTCAGACACGATAGAACAATGACATCCCCAACATCAACAGAACAGAAGAAAAGAGGCGGTCGTCCGAAACAGCCGAAAGGAACGCAGCGCACCCACCCAGTTAAGGTGTATTTTGACGATGCCAATTACAGGAAGCTGCTCCGCATACAGAGGAGAGACCACACTCCGCTGTCCACCTTGGTATATAATCTTGCGGTTAACGGCTATGTCAAAGAGCCGATTTCAAGGGAATTTACGAAGTACATCCGTGACCTTTCGGGCATGGCAAACAACTTGAACCAACTGGCACACCTCGGACATATCCACGGTGGTTTGGCTGTGGCAGACGAGAACAAACGATTGGCACGGTCCATCAGTGACATCATCATCAAAATCAACGAACTGTTATAGTCTATGATAGCAAAGATTAAGCAAGGCAAAGGCTTTGGTGGATTGGTTTCGTATGCCAACGACATCAAGAATAAGGACACGAACATCATCGCATCAGAGGGTGTTGACCTTTCTACCAACAAGTCCATTGTCGCCAGTTTCAACATTCAAGCCAAGGCTCGCCCTACACTAAAAGCGTATGTCGGGCATATTTCTCTGAGCTTTTCGCCAGAAGATTACAGGCGCATGAGTGACGAGCTGATAGCGGAAATATCAAGAAAGTATCTCCAAAGAATGGGGATAGTGAACACCCAGTTTGTCATTTTTCGCCACCACGACAAGGCGCACGACCATGTTCACATTGTGTACAACAGAGTGGATAATGACGGCAACGCAATCACTGGTGACAGCAACTTCAAGAAGTCAGCAGCCATCACCAAGGCACTCACAAGGGAATACGGCTTGACTTTTGGCAAAGGCAAGAAGAATGTAAACCGTGACAGGCTGAAAGGCAAGGATGCCGCCAAGTACAGAATGTATGACCTCATTACCGCAGCATTGAAAGAACACCGCACTTGGGACAGCCTTAGACTGGCTCTTTCCAAGAAAGGCATTACAATGGACTTTATACACAGAGCGGACGGAAGTGTCAAGGGCATTTCTTTTTCGGATGGCAATGTCACTTTCTCTGGTGGCAGGATAGACAGAAACCTTACCTTGGGGAATATTCAGAAGTTGTTGACTGATGAACGGCAAACTGTCAATGTTGTGGAGAATATCGGGAATGAAAGCTACACGACAAACGAGGTGGCACATGGCATGGATAATACAAAGTCCTCATCCAATTCTACATCATTTTCTTCCCTAAATTCCGACAATGGTGAAAGAATGTCTATTGCAGATAGTGAAAGTACTTCAACAACTAATGACACAGGCGATACTTCTACAGGAATGTCTGATGTTGTAGGAGCGGTTGCAGAGTTAGTGCTCCAGCCTCATGCCGTTCCGTCTGTTGGTGGAGGTGGCGGTTCGTCACGTTCTGACGATGATGACAAGGACAAGAAAAAGTATAAACCAAGACGCAGATGATTATGGCAAACAAGAAACCTGTCCCTTTGAAGGACGAAGAAATAGATACTTTGGATGAACTGCAAGACAAATTGCAGACTTGCATCAATGCGCTCAATTCGTTGTCAAGCAAAATTGGCTCACAGTCAACAGACAACTTGGATGTGGAAAAGTTCAAGGCGAATGTGGCATCCGCTGCCAAATCTGCAGTGGAAAACTTGTTGAATGACAGACAGAAGCAACGTGAGGAAAAGGACAAGAATGACAAAGAGAAGTTTGGAATAACACAAGATGAGTATATGGGGTCTCTATCAGAAAGGTATGATATTGTTCTTTCCAGATGCGAGGGACTTCTAAACATCATAGAAAAAGAACGAGCTTTGGCTTTTTCTTTGAATGACAGGTATAAGAAATCCGATGATTGCATCAAGATTATTGGCAGTACACTGGACTCCATCTGTACAAAACTGGATGTGCAAACAAATGTAGATGTAAAGCAGCCACCAATGCCTAAGACATTAAAGGAAGTTCCGTCATTTCTACTTTGCATCATACCTTGGTATTGGATAAGGCGCATTTGGTATTCTCGTCATGTCAGACAGTTTGCCCTTATACTCATGCTGTGTTCTTGGGCTTTGTCTATTGGCTTGACTCTATTCTTGGCAAAGGACAATGCAGATTTGCAAAAAGACAAAAAGAAGAATATGCTTATACGCAAATTAGCCATTTCACAACAAAAAACTGCTGAATTTGTAAACTATGTGGATATGGTATATGCTGATGAAGCAGCCCATTCTAAAGAAATAAGCCAGTTATGGCAACAGTATTATATCAAGAAATAACGGAACTATGGATAATAAAATTATTGAACAATTGAGAGAAGAAGCAAAGGATGCACTTATTCATTGGGCTAAGACTGATAAAGGATATTTCATGATGAAAGATGCCTTGGAGAAATATTTTGAAGCCACAGGCGCCAATCGGTCTTGTGACAACAGCAAGGAAACAATTCTATTGGGCAGACGCATTGCTGCCCAACGAATTGTGATTGACTCTATCCATTTGCTTAACAAATATGAACTTTATAAGGTTGACAATGAAATGGCTGAAATCATATCTGAAACAAAGATTGGAAACAATTTGAGAAGATGATAAACCACAAGTTATATATTGGGAGCAAAATGAGGGATATTGTCAATGTATTCTTCCTTGCTTTGTTTTTCCACAATTATGTCTTCCCATTTTATCTCTTTTATTCTTGTAGGCGCATTGTCTGCATGCATTTCGTATTTTATACATGGCAAATCGGTAATTGTCTTTATGTCATCAATACTCAGTTGAACAGAATGACTTCTATCGCACATTCCAGGAAGAATCGGATCATACCGAGCAGGCCCATATTTGGGTCTGTTCAATTCTATACCAACAACGTCTCTTATCGTATTGTCTTCATATCTTACACAATATCCATCTTGCAAGTCTGAATCCTCAATATTTTCAATTATTTGCTGAGGAACATAAATATAATAATTTACATATTTTGCAAGAATTTGTCCATTATTTACTGCACGAAATTTTAAGGTGTATTCATATCTTATACTTTTTTCCTCTATCTTTTGTGCGGTAAAGAGACCAATAGGAGTCTTGTTTTGGGTTACATTTACTTGCGTTATGAGCAAGGTAAATTCAACGTCAATTACAGGAGTTTTGCTTCTATTCATAATATCCCTAATCTCATAGTCTTCCATTGCTTCAACTGTAGCATTTCTCCTCTTATAATAAACATGTGAGAGCCTATTCTGATGAGCCGTGTTACTACGAGGTACAAAAACAACATAGAATCCGCTTTTCTCATCAAATGGTATATATGTTATTTCCAAACCATCTATTTTAGGCTGAATATTTGATGATAAAAGTTGAGACAGTTTGTCTTTTGACATCTCTGTGTTTGGTACTGGAAGCAATTTTTCAGGAATGGAGTTTCCTCCATCACATTCTTTTTCTCTTATTCCAAATATAATATTACCACCATTAGAATTAGCTAAAGCACTTACATCTTTAGCCAATTCTTCTTTCCATTTTTTGTTCTGTATTGCAAAGGAACTTTTGTATTCCAAGACAGTAGATTCTTCTATTTCATCTTGGATAAGTTTCTGCAAATCAGCTATCGTTTTTATCTCTAACATCGTATTATAATCCAAATTCAGTTGTACATGTTTTAATCCATTCAATGGTATCATCTTTTGCGTTTATCTGTCGGGCATAATCTAACAGCAAATGAGCCAGTTGGTTTATAGTGACATCACCATTCATTGAATATAAACGCATACGCACAAAATCCATGATTGACACTACCGAACAGAAATAGCCTTTCTTGCCAAGTTCAGCTGCTGTTTCATAAACATCATGCTGTTCAAAGTTTACATGCTTTCCAAAGATGAAAAGGCTTTTCTCTATCTGAGCCTGTGCAAATTTTGTAATTGCATGTTCAACGTCTTCTTTTGTAAAGTCTTTGTCCTTTACTTCTATAGAAGATACCAACTGCTCTGCATTATCAAAAACATCAATATCACCTACCTCTTTCGATGAAGCACCACTTTCATTCACCTTATGTGGAACTACCGTTTTTCCACCTTTATAATATAGGTGTTCTATAGCTGCAACGACCAAAGGACACATTTCTCCCTCAAATGAGTTCTTTATGAGGGTGTTCACATAGTCCAATATGGATTGAGGATTTGCTTCGTCTTCAATTTCCAAATCTGGAATAGAATACTTTCCCTCTATTTCGCCATAGATGTCTCGTAAAGAATGCAAAGCGGACGAAAGATATTTTAATGCCTGTTTCTTTGTCTGTATTTCTGACAGTATTTTTATCAGACTTTCGAGGGTTTCCGAATCATTACCACTTCTAACAGCATTCGTTTTTGACAACCGTTGAAAACGAGCCGGCTTATTCAAGAAAGGTTCATTTGAACCTCCAAGGCTATTGGGATATGTACTTCTTTCAAAAGGCACAATCACCTTATGGCACAGACTTCTTGCATCATATGCACCATCAGAGTTGTCTTTTGCCTGAAGACTCAAAATGTCAACATCTTTATTTGTACTCTTTGCCAACAACGCTGTTACCAATACATATCTATATGTTTTGTGGGAGCCTCTTAAGATTGCGTCAATCGAGGCTCCTATTGTATCATCTTGATAAACAGGCTTTTCATTAGCCACTCGGAGAACTTTCTCTGCTTTTTCCTTATCAACTTTCTGCATAGCTAAAATCAAACAAATTATGTTCTGTAGGCTCAAAAATCACATTTTCCTCACCATTAAGAACGTTAATAACCATCGTTGCAACAGCCTTAGCCATATTGCATGGAACGGCATTTCCTATTTGGGTATATTTTGAAGATTGAGAACCACAAAATTCATACTCTATAGGAAAAGTTTGCAAGATGGCTGCTTCTTCTACTGTCATTCTTCTCAAAAAAGAAGGAGCTTCCTTGAATGCAGCCTTTGAAGGGTCTTTCATGATTTCATCATGATAAGTTACAATCCAAGGAGCACAATTCTCATACAACTCTTTTTCATCAATGATAGGAGTCTTGTTTCCTCCCATTGAGGCTGGTAATGTTGCACTATACCCATCTATACGAGTTGGTCTTCCCAGTCCATTAAACAACATTCCTGCATAAGGCGACTTGCGTAATATTGGGTTTGAAGCTAATGTTATTTTCGCTCTACATGTACTTGGGTTATTACCATGTCCTGCTTTATCCAAAACTTGTAATGCCTCTCGAACTGTAGGTGCTTTATGAGAATAGTGTTTTATCATTTCTTCCCAATTTGGCACGTTGTTACAATTGCCTTTTATTCCGACAACAAAAATTCTCTCTCTTGCTTGAGGAACGTCATAATCTGAGGCATTCAGAATCATAAAGTTCACAGAATACCCCAAGTGTCGGAGTTCAGACAGTAATTTTTCTCTTATCGGTTTCCATTTTTCAAGAAGACCTAACGCTTTAACATTTTCCATAATGAAAGCTTTAGGTTTGACCTTTGAGATGACCTTTACATAGCTCCAAATCAATTGACTTCTTTTGTCATTCACATCCATCTTTCCTGCAACGGAAAAGCCTTGACATGGAGGACCGCCAATAACCATATCTACATTTTCTATTCCATCAAGTCTATCCATGACAGAATTAATGTCACCATTAATGATATGATCTCCTATATTGGTTGAATATGACATACAAGCTTCCTTCATCATATCGTTGGCAAATATGATGTGTGCTCCTGCCATAATCGCACCAATATCCAAACCTCCCGCTCCAGAAAAAAGCGAGACGGTTTTAATTCTGTTGGTATTATTTCGTTCCTTTATTGTCATTGTCTTATATCATTTATTAAATCCTTAGGACTGATTTCTAAAACTTTTGCTATTTCAACCAACTGTTCAAGTGATGGTTGAGTTTTATTTTGTACCCATCGACTTATTGTAATATCACTTTTACCTGTTTTTTCAGCAAGCCAACGGTTTGTTTTATTCCGCTCAGCTAAGGCTATTTTTATTCTATTAATGTATTCCTTACACATAGTTCTACTCATTTTGTGATACAAAGTTAGCAAAAATCGGCAAAAGATAATCATTCAATGATAACTATTTTCTGAAATAGCCCTAATTTAGACATTTTCAATGTTACGATGTGCTGTATCAACATTTCGAGAACACACTTTTGGGTGTCTTGTATCATAATGGGAACATTGATACTGTAATCTTATAGAATCATATTGTATATCAAGAAGTAAACACCTTTATTGGACTATCTTGCTAAGATTACACATACTTACAAAATGTCATAAGGTGCAGGAGCGCCATTCTTCAGCTTTTGCTCCATGTCTTCTTTATTAAGCATGAAACAACGACAACTTTTTGCCCTTGATGTATCCAAAGTTTCATATTGAGGTATTTGCAAATGTTTATAAAGACGGCATATCTTGCCCAATCCATTATAGCTATCAACATAATTTCTACATACGCAACAATTGAGAATGCCATACTTTTGAAAGCCCACATATTTTGCATAGTCGTATATTTCGAATGAAACAGGAGTGTGAAAACGCATTTCAAAAAGAGAATGTGGAGAAGACTTCCTCGCCTCTTTGCAATTTCCACCATCTTGATAACAGCGAGTTTTCCCAGACTGGTACAAAACATATCTTACAAACTCTATGTTACTATTTATTGCATGGTTGTTATAGTCTTCCATTTTGAAGCCATAAAAATTAATTTTTGATGAATCTTGTTCTGAATACATATTGAATGACATCTTTTCAATAAATCCATTTTTAATCAAATTGGAAATGTCATCTTCATCCTCAATAAGAATCTCTATAATTTTATTACCGCTATGTAGTTTTGCTTCATCACTTGCATGAGTCACGCAAAATTCAATATAGATTGGTTCTCTTTCTGGATGTGTGGAAGAATATATCTTTAAGTCTGAACGTCTTCTGATATTGTCATAGCATATTTCTTGTTCGCAGGAATCATAATATTTTTTTAAATTGAAAAGCTTCTGTTGAATTGTTCGACATTCGTCATATCGTACATATACACATTGCTTAGATTTTGGGCAATATGATTTATACTCAAACCCCATTAAAAACTCGTCATTATCCAAAAAGGCATTACGAACTTTCTCTTTTGCAAGAAGGTGTAACATAGACTCATAGGCAAAATCGCATTCTGTTCCAGATTGGTGCGCAAAATGATGAATTCTTTTCAATCCTTGATTTTTAGCCATCAATGGTTCTTTACAGGCAGGACAAAAACATCCGCACTCGTTACCAGTACGGACATTATCTACATTGACAAGCTGTCCATTTGAGTCCACTGCATATATTAGCATATGGGCTTCATGCTTTTGTTGCACCTTCTTCATTGTTGTTACTTTTTAAGTTCTACAAATTCTATTTTATACCCCATCGCATTTGCTATTTTAGATAACACATCTATACCAACAGACTGTTTCCCTTGTTCTATTCTACACAAGTTTGCGGCATCTATCCCTGTGAGCAAGGAAAGTGTCTTTGCCTCTAAATGTTTTTCTTCCCTAATTTCTTTTATGCGTTTACCAATCCTTATACGCTCTTCATTTTTAGAAGTACCTACCCCCAACGGCATTTCCAATGAATTTTGAACAAACCACAAAGTAAATATACCAAACAAATCATCTTTAGGAGATAAGTCTGGTTTTCTTTCTTGTAATAATTGTATTGCTTTTAAATAGTATTCCTGAGCTTGCAATGGGAAAGTACTATTAAACAACAATGTGGTTGTTTCACCAGTTGAGTGCTGTAATTTTATCTCACACTGATTACTACCTTTCGTTTCAAAAATAATATCTTCAATCATATTTAGTGTCCCCAAATTTATGTTTTTTGCAAAGGTACAACAATTTTCTTAAATTGGCGTATATGACAATTGTGTAATTGGTAAATATAACAATTATTATATCTTTGAACAGTAGTGCTATTTGTTTCTCTCCAATATTTCAAAAATAGGGAAGAGAAAAATGCAGACGTGAAAGATTACTGAGAAAACAAACAATATCCAAAACATTCTACATTTTCGAGACATTTCACCACAGCACTTAAAATCGTGTCACTCGTTCATAAAATGTTAAACATATCTTAATTTCGTGTTAACAAGTCTTTATCGCTCAATTCCACTTTTGAAGCCTTTTCAATGTTCTTGAACACACCCTCTTTTAGTGCATTCAAACTCACCATTAAAATATGTTTTTTGGAACATTTTGGGAACATCATACTTGCCTTTATATCTATCATGTATTGATTATCAAGTACTTAAACATAATCTTGCGTTATTCGGAGGAGATTGCCAAGTATGTACCTTTTGTGGTTAAGCTCTGCTACGCCATTGCCGGTGTAGTAGCTGTTGTAGGTGCTATCAGCGTTTACATCGCTATGAACAATGAGGAGCAGGATGTCAAGAAGAAGATCATGATGGTTGTTGGCGCATGTATCTTCCTCGTTGCTGCAGCCCAGGCTCTGCCTTTGTTCTTCGGCCTCTAATCTATCGTTCAAGCATTAAAGAATACATCATGTCAGGAGAAGTAAACGAAAATCAGTACGTAAGCTATCCCATGTTCAAGGGTCTCCAGAAGCCCCTTGAATTTATGGGGTTCCAGGGACGCTACATCACCTGGGCAGCCTGTGCCATTGGTGGAGCCATCCTCGGCTTCATCATAGCATATTGCATCCTCGGCTTTGTGGTTGGTCTTGTGGTTCTTGCTGTTTCCCTCTGTTCGGGAGCTGCCCTCATCTTCTTCAAACAGAAGAAAGGGTTGCATACCAAGAAGGAAGAGCATGGTGTGTTCATCTATGCTTGTTCGCATAGAATGTAATCAAACAAAATTCAAACGTAAACAAATGAGCAAGTGTGTTGAAATCTGAATAGTGTAAATCGGTAGGCTCACCCTCTCGCAAGGATGAGCCTATCTTCATTTGATAAAAGAGCAAATAACAATGATCATATATGTAATCATAGCATTTGTAGCAATACTCATAGGCATGGCTATCTCAGTCTCTGCCTTTGGAACCGGAGGAAAACGCAAGAAAATCTTTCAGGACATCTACTTCTCTGTTGAAGATGTGGATGGCATTGGCGTGCTCTATACCAAAACTGGCGAATATTCTGCCATCTTGAAGATGGAGAACCCGGTGCAGAAGTATTCTGCAAATATAGACAGCTACTATGAGTTCAATCATCTTGTCACCGCACTTGCCCAGACCCTCGGTGAAGGCTATGCCATTCATAAGCAGGATGTCTTCGTGCGTAAGCAGTTCCAGGATGAGAGTAACGACAACCATGAGTTCTTGTCAGAGTCTTACTTCAAGTACTTCAATGGACGTTCCTATACCGACAGTCAGACTTATCTGATTATCACCCAGGAGAATAAGAAAAGCCGTATCTTCTCTTTTGATAGCAAGAAATGGCGTGACTTTGTGGTGAAGATCCGAAAAGTCAAAGACCAGTTGAAGGACTCTGGCGTGGAAGCCTCCTATCTGGACGGAAATACAGCTTGTGAATATGTTGACCGCTATTTCTCCATGAACTTCAACGACAAGGTTGTGTCTATGACCAACTTCAAAGTCGATGAAGAGTCTATCAGCATGGGCAACAAACGATGCAAGGTGTATAGTCTTGTTGATGTTGATTGTGTCAGCACACCATCTATAGTCCGTCCTTTCACCAACATTGAGGTGAACAATGTTTCCATGCCAGTGGACATGGTATCATTGGTTGACAGCATCCCATCTGCCGATGTAGTTGTGTATAACCAGATGTTCTTCATTCCTAACCAGAAAAGAGAACTCTCCCTACTCGACAAGAAGAAAAACCGTCATGCCAGTATGCCTAATCCAAGCAACCAGATAGCCGTGGAGGACATCAAGAAGGTGCAGGATGTGATAGCAAGAGAAAACAAGCAGTTGGTATATGCCCACTTCAACCTTGTCGTTGGAGTACCTATAGATGCTGATATTCAGAAATGTACCAACCATCTGGAGAACTCCTTTGGCCGATTGGGCATTCATATCAGCAAAAGAGCCTACAACCAGTTGGAGTTGTTTGTCAACTCATTCCCTGGTAATTGCTACTCCACCAACCCAGAGTATGACCGCTTCCTGACTCTCAGTGATGCAGCAGCCTGTCTCATGTACAAAGAGCGCATTCAGCACAGTGAAGAAACACCGTTGAAGATTTACTATACAGACCGCCAAGGTGTGCCAGTGGCCATCGACATCAGCGGTAAGGAAGGAAAGAACAAGATAACGGATAACTCCAATTTCTTCTGCCTCGGTCCTTCGGGAAGTGGTAAGTCCTTCCACATGAATAGTGTAGTCCGTCAGATGTGGGAACAGAACACCGACGTTGTGATGGTTGATACCGGTAATTCATACGAAGGACTCTGCGAATATGTCGGTGGCAAGTACATCAGCTATACAGACGAGCATCCTATCACAATGAACCCTTTTGCCATCAAGCGTGAGGAGTTGAACATTGAGAAGATTGGCTTCCTGAAGAATCTGGTCATGCTCATCTGGAAAGGAACCCAAGGAGAAGTCACCAAGACGGAAGACCGTCTCATAGAGCAGGTTATCACGGAATACTTCGATGAATACTTCATGAAGAAACAAATAGAGAACCTGTCGTTCAACACATTCTACGAGTACAGTAAAGTCCGTATTCCACAGATTATAAAGGAGAACAACCTGGCAGGAATCGACCTGGCATCCTACAACTATCTGCTGAAGGACTTCTACAAGGGCGGTAGCCATGAATTGACGCTCAATGAGAACCTCGACACAAAGCTGTTTGATGAGACCTTTATCGTTTTCGAGATTGACTCCATCAAGGATGACCCTCTCCTATTCCCTCTTGTTACACTTATCATCATGGACGTTTTCATCCAGAAGATGCGTATCAAGAAGAACCGCAAGGTGCTTGTCATTGAAGAGGCATGGAAAGCCATTGCTTCGCCAATGATGGCAGAGTACATCAAATACCTCTACAAGACAGCCCGTAAGTTCTGGGCTTCGGTGGGTGTGGTTACTCAGGAGATCCAGGACATCGTGGGAAGTCCTATCGTGAAAGAGGCTATCATCAACAACTCTGATGTGGTGATGCTGCTTGACCAGAGCAAGTTCCGAGAACGCTTCGACGAAATCAAGGCAATCCTGGGTTTGACAGATGTGGACTGCAAGAAGATCTTCACCATCAACCGCCTTGAAAACAAGGAAGGCAGAAGCTTCTTCCGAGAAGTCTTTATCCGCAGAGGAAGTGTCGGAGGCGTGTTTGGTGTAGAAGAACCTCATGAGTGCTATATGACTTATACCACCGAGCGAGCAGAAAAGGAAGCTCTGAAACTCTACAAGAAAGAGTTGAAATGCGACCATCAGCATGCCATCGAAGCCTATTGCCGAGATTGGGAACTGTCAGGAATCACCAAATCCCTGCCATTTGCCCAGAAGGTGAACCAGACTGGTCATGTGCTGAACCTCAAACCCAAGAGGAAATTTGATGAGTATATGTAACAAGTCATAAACAATAATTTTCAGACAAATGAAACGCTATCTGATAATACTTACTCTCTATCTCTGTGCCGTAGTACCGACGATGGCACAGTACTACAGTGTTAACTATGACAAGCGCACTGTAGAAGCAATGACAGCCGCTTTTGCAACAGAGGCAGCTACTGAGGCGTATTATGCCGAACAGGTAGCCAAGATACGTGAACACTATCAGGCGGCAGAGGTGGCAGCGGCAGGAATCTTCACATCCAAGTTCCTTGACCGCAAAGCCCTCACCCAGCTGGGACTGTGGACAAGTGCCACTGAGAACTACTATTACCGCCGTATCTACAACATGGTGTCGGCCAAGATCATGCCGAAGATATGGACTGTAGCTGGAATGATGCTCAAAAGTCCTCAGAATGCTCTCTATTGGGGAAGCTATTTATATAAGGTATGTGAAGAGACCAAGACTCTCTGCTATCAGTTCGAGTCTATCGTCACCAACAGCACCCTCTCGTTCAAGGATATAGCATTTCTGGAGATTAACCAGGAATTGGCTGCCATCCTGAAACTCTCGGAGTTGGGCAACGTAGATTGGGAAGCGATGTTTGACAACTTTTCCGGGTTCGGTTCCAACTTCACCAAGGAGAATCTGAAGGAAGACATAGACAACCTGTATGCCATGGGAGTCAATCTTGCTTCTGCTGGAGCAGGCAATGTGGTAGGCTCCATTCTTGGCAACAGCAGTTTCAGTGGAACGATGATGGATAAGGCAAGCAGCGTTATAGAGATTGCAGAAAATGTCTATGGTCTCTACAACTGTCTGTCAACCAATGCAGGAAACACAATATTGCAGCTCGTTGGAGGAAGAGACAGCATTGCAAATCTCTTCTCTTTATCGAACTATAATCTGACATCCTGGATAACGGACTATGCCCGTGAAGGAATGGGACAATACTACACCCAGCGATGGTATATCTATAGGGTTGATGCCGGTAATGTGAAGCTGTGTGACTACTATCCACCTACAGACAATGATGCTATCATCAAAGGAGATCACTGGTATCGTATCAGCACAAAGGACAAAAACTATACTCCAACATCTGCAGAAAGAGAAGCAGCATTGAGAAACTCAGAAAGCCACGCAGGTTGGAGTCGAAGTGATGTTCTGCAGCTTAACAACTCAAACGACGGCTTCAATTATAGTATAACCTACTATATGTCAGGCTATATTCTCAGCAAGAAGAAAAGTGGTCAATATGCTAAAGCCTATGCCTACGAGATTCATGTTTCAAAGAGCTGGAATAAAAAGGAAGTTGCCTATGAGGATGTCTTTGATTCCTACACGATGGACATGAACACATTCAAAGCCGGATTGAATGCACGACTGAAAGAACTCAATGATAACGAGGAAGGTTACACCTACTATCTTTCAAGTGATGCAAAAAGATACTATCAGACAACCGATGCCAAGAAAATCGCAGGATGCGAAACTGCAACCATCAGTGTTACCTGCCATGGCGGTACCAAACTTGGTGAAGCATCGACCCAATACAAGTGTTCGAGTTGCGGAGGTAGCGTGAATGGTCACACCAAGCAGTGTGCCATGGCCACGAGTGTCACTCATGAAAGCGTCAACACTTCTGAGATTGATTCCAAAATTGCTGAAACAGAGAGGAAAATAGCTTCTCTACAGTCTGAAATCACAAACTTGGAGGCAGAGAATACGGAACTTCTGAGAAAAATCAAGAATTCAAATGTGAATGATGCAGCGAGGTATCGTCAACAGTACAATGCCAACAAAGACCGCATTACAGCATTGAAGTCAGATAAGAGCACAACCGAATCAGAATTTGCCCAGTACCAAAAGGCAAAGCAAGAGGCTATTGATGGAGAAAATGCCGTGACAGACGATTATTACCGCATTCCGGCCATCATGCAAGATTGCAAGACTGCCTATAATCTCAGTTGGAATGGTTCGGGGGCTTGGGAAGGGAATACTTTCGTCCGGACTGCATCCATTCCTAATATCAATGGTGTCATCACTTTCAAGGCAACAGTCTCAATAGTACGAAAGCCCAAGTACTTCATGGGTATCAAGATACACCGTGCCATCGTGCAGATTTCATGGACTCTGACCACGGAATATAGCGATACGCAAGTTGTGGCTGTAGTAAACCTCGATCCTGCTAAAACCGATGAGGAGAAAGCAGCCGAAGTGAATGCCAAACTTGCAGAGATTGCTCGTGACTATCCAGACTGTGACCCTACGGTTGAATATGCCAAGAGTAGCCCTGTGGAATTAGACAATACGGATGATACCTATCATTTGCTCTGGTCAAGTGATCGTCTGGAGATTGCACGTCAGATAGACAGCCGTCTCACCAAGATATTTGCCGATCTGGTGTCATTGGAGAAGATGATGCACTACAAGCATTCCATCATAGACATTCTTAGGAGTGTCGCTCCCCCACTGAATGACGAGCAAGGCAGAAGACTGACGCTCATAGAAAAGTGCAGGAAACGATGGTTACGACATGCAGCTGATAGCGGACATTCAGATAGTTATAACGGAAAATATGATGACGATGAAGAAGAAAACAGTGAATAGCAAGATACTGACAATACTCATTTGTCTGTTTACCCTTTTGTCTTCGGTAGCAAAGGCTCAGGTAGGCTTTGATGCAGTTTCTATCGAGGCCTATATCAAAGACCACAAGCAACAGCGCAGTCTGCTGCTTGTGCGTTCCACCTTGGAGGCAAGCAATAAACTGCTGCATGACTATAGCGGCGATGCCAACTTAGGCTTCAGAGACATCAACAAGGAACTGGATAAGTACACCAGGGCATTTGATGTGATTGACATTCTGTATCAGTCACTCCGCACCAGTCTCAATGTGTACAGTACCTATGAGAATGTGAGTGACAAAGTCGGTGACTATAGAAAGATGCTCAATGATTTCAGGAAGAAATGCCTGGAAAGAGGCAACATCATGAGTACCGACACGCTGATCATCACCATCAACACCAAGGCTTTGGCCAAGATTGCAGATGAAGGCGACAATCTCTATAGGTCAGTCAGTGATTTGCTACTATATGCTACTGGAGCAGCCGCATGTTCAACGTCAGACTTGCTTCTCATTCTTACAAACATCAACAACTCGCTCGACAACATCAACAAGCATCTCAACAAGGCATACTTCGAAACCTGGAGATATATCCAAGTGAGAATCGGCTATTGGAAAAAGCAGGTGTACCGTGCCAAGAGCAAGGAGGAAATCATAAGTGATGCCTTCGGACGATGGAGAGGCGCAGGATATTTAGGCTATTAGGACAATAAATAAAAATTCAATGAATATGAAACATTTAATCTCTTCACGGACAGCACTTTGTTTATGTGGCTTGACGTTATGCTTTAACGCATCAGCCCAAGGCTATGTGAGTTACAACCATGATGCAGCCAAGATGAATCAGATTACGGTTCAGGAGATTGGTGCCGGTGGTCTCACTCCTGCATTCTATTATGATGCCTTACACAACAGCTATCAGAAGTCTGCAGCAAAAAAGAACAAGCAGTTTTTCAGAACCATGGCAGGAGTCTCTGCATATCAGCAGGTGGATGTTGCTGACAGTATCAAAGCATCTCTTACCCAACGAGCAGAAATAGAGGCACTCAACATTGCAGACCGGCAGATTGACATTGCCTGGCTTGCAGAAGGAAACAAGATCAACTCCAAGCTCTCGGACTTTCAAGCGAACATAGACCGAATAGTAAGCGCAGGTGGCTCTGTTTCTGACAAGACACGATGGACAGAATACTACAAGATGTATAAGACCGCCATCAAGGAGATGCAGGATGCCTATATGCCCAATGCCCAGCGCAAACAGCAGTATCTTGCCATCTATGATGACATTACCAAGCGGAATGAGACACTTATCTCATTTCTTATCCAACTAAGCAACAAGCGAAAGACATCATCCTTGCTTGCTGCCCGACTTGAAAGAAGAAACAATGTGGCCAGCCACGCATCATCAGCAATCAGCCGATGGCGTGAAGCAGGCAAAAAGAATATAGGAAATAACTCCGGAGGCTCAGGAACTGATGACTCCGATGAAAATAACATAGTAAGACAATAAAACATGGCAGATTCAAACATCCTTTCCGATTTCGGTATCAAGATCCTCGAACAGGAGATTGATGATGTGATTTTCCAGACCAACGAGTTCCTTTGTGATGCCACGTTCACAGGCTCACAAGGTCCGTTTTGGTGGTTACTGGTGGTTGCCGTTACCAATTCTCCAAAACACGACTTTAATCGTTGTAAATCAACAACTTGCAAATTCTTGTCTCGTGACACAAAATCAGCGAGGGACAAAAACGGGACAAAACCACGGAAAAATAAAGTCAAGAACACTTCGCTCGAAATATCCCTTGTGGAATACCTCTGTTTCGTTTGCAAAGGTACAAATTTGTCCCTTGAAAAACGAGGGGAAATCCCTATTTCTCTCATACACAACTCATTTTCCTACCATTGTACCCCAAATGTGGTTATTGCAAACGGTTTTGACCTCAAACGGCTTGGTTTGCGAAAATTGGGTGTTAAATTTTGTTTTGCACTCTGTTGGACATTTTCAAAAACGAGAACTGGCAATAGAACCAAAGATTTGCCACCCTTATTGTCCAATCCTTGGTTTTGGGAATGTTTGAACGATAGACATTTGAAGATGCTGAATTTCAAGTAAGTGTCCGACCAATCTACCACATTGTAGCATGGTAAAATAGAACCAAAGAATTGAAAATCAGCACTTTTAATAAACCATAACGGCTGCTTGAATATCATTGACAACAATATACCTTTGCAGCCGAAATCGATAACGAAATAAACAAAATATCAAATTTATGACAGAAAAGAACGCATTAAAGATGAACCTCGACCATGAGCGCAAGATAGTGGAGCTTCAGTCGAGAGTGAACAAGTTGGAGAACCTTTGCTATATGACAAAGGAAGTGTTGAACCTTGAAGAGGCTTCCGCCTTTCTCGGCATTGCCAAGAGCACGCTCTACAAGATGACGCATCTTAACCAGTTGCCGTACTTCAAGCCTGCTGGCAAGCTCATCTTCTTTGAGAAGAAAGCCTTGCTTGACTGGGTACGAGGAGCAAGAGCCATGTCGGAGGAGGAGATAAGACTGGAGGCTGCAAACCGTCTGAATGAAATGAACAATAGACCATAGCATCATGACGAAAGATGAACTTGTAAACAGTCTGCAAAAACGTGATCCTATGTTGGCTAATGCGGTCAGCAATATGGTAGACTACATTTCCGACCGCTTTCCTGCTGCTTACCCAAGCAAGGAACAGACGGAAGCAGTCAATACCTATCTTCATTCGGTCTATGCTGACGGTGACGGAACCATGTCGGAAAGAAACTGTGAGCATCGAAGAATTGCATCACAGAAGATTACCATCAATGCCATACAAGTGCTTGACAGTCCCCAACTTGACCGACTGCAACGTGTGCTTGACCATATCGCATACGACAAGGAGTATTATATGCCAGAGAGAGGCTTCGGCATGAGGCGATAGTTTCTCTTTTGACGGCAGAGAGTTTTCCGCATGACGGCATGAACAGATTTACACAACAAAAATAAAACAACGATGAACAGTAATATTTTCAACAGCATTATCCTGAGTAATGAACAAGTAAACTATCTGATGGGTGGCACGGCTGGCATCAATCGCCTTTCATGCCTTTATCAACTCATTCAGATTGTGACACGACAGATTGAAACCTCAAATGAGGTTGGGGAGTCCACAACAGAATTGTGGGAAGTGAACATGTCAGAGGTGGCTCTATCCAAATTATGGAAGTGTGACCGAAAAACCGTCTCCAAGATGCTTGACCACATGAACAAATTGGGCATCCTTTCTTCTGTACAGACAAGACGAGGAAGTGTTCACACATTGCTATGCATTTCTGCATGGATTGTTAACGGCAAGAAATATGTCAATCCTCACTATGTTCCCATCAACCAAAGAGACTGTTCCGGCAAGTCTAATACTATGACTTCCACAATCGCATTCCCTAACAAGGAGGATCCACCCATCAAAAATGGCAGTACTTCTCCAACACAACTTGCCAACAGTTCCTTTTCCTCCCTAACTTCAGGAAATGGCGATAATGGCGAGGAGGAAGATATTCCAGCGCCAAGCGTCTCTGACATGGAACTATAGGCAGAAGCCAGAAGGCAATTCTTCAAAGAACAGATGGAAGCGGAGGATGCCCCACAATTGCTGTTGCTTGGGTAATTTGAGAACCGTTATACAACAAGTCTGTGAACAGGTGCAACCACAGTGCGTAGCGTGCTTGTGCGTAAACTCTGATAGCAGTGCTATGCAAGAAATACCAATGTCATACAAACGCACTTCGTTTGTCCGTATGCCAATGGACTTCTTAAACGCTCGCAAGCTCGCATTGGGTTGCACACTTTTATAGAAGCAATACTTGGTATGAATAAGAAAATTATAGAAAAGGAGGCACCGAAATACACGAGCCGCCTGATAGTAAGACTGACACCGCAACTCCATAAGGAGATAGCGGAATATGCAGCCCTTTGCGGACTGACCACAAGCGCATACGCACGCAAGCGGTTGGAGGGCAAATATCCCAAACAACGCTTGACAGACAAAGAAATGGAGGCTTTGAACAGCCTTTCGGATGCCAGGGGCGATTTACAGAAATTATTCGGCTTTCTCAAAGGACGTCCGCTAACGGAACGTGAGAACATTCTCCGCAGCGAAATCTTCATGAAACGATGGAGAACAAGCGCAGAGGTAATCTTGAACCGCATGATTGAGATAGAGAAATACTTAACACAATAGAACATACGACATATATGATAGCAAAAGCAAAGGTAATAAGTCATGGCGCAAATGCCATACGTTACTCAGTAGATAAGGACAAGGCAGAGATTGTAAAGACCAATCTCTTGCCCGATGATATTTCCCCAACGGCAATGTGGGCAAGAATGCTTGCCTTGCAGAAGAAGTTTGAAGACAAGCTGAACCGTTATCATCCGCTCAAACGTAACATGATACGCATTGAGGTTTCCCCAACCTCGGAGGAAACGCAAGGTTGGACGATGGAGGAATGGCAGAGGTTGGCGGATGACTTTATCCGTGAGTTTGATGCGGTTGACCTTTCAGCCAAGTCGAAGCGCAAGAGTGCAAAGGCAACCAACCTCAAAGACAGCCAATATGTAGTTGCGCTCCATCGTGACAGCAAGAGTGGCATTATGCACCTTCACATTGATGCGAACCGCATAGACATGAGGGGCAACGTGAATGATGCCCATTATATCTACGAGAGAGCGATGGCTGCTGCCGCCAAGGTTGGGCAACAGCGTGGATGGAAAGATGCACAAGAGGTGAGCCGCCAAAATAAGGAAGCGATAACCAATGATTGTCTTTCCGTTTTGGCTAAGATGCCGTACTTTGATTGGGGACTATACACAAAATGCCTCACGCAAATGGGATATGATGTCAAACTGCAATCTGACAATAAAGGACAAGTGCGTGGATATGCCATCAAGCGAGGCAACTCCATTTATAAGTCCTCGGAACTTGGCAAAGGTCGTTGTCTGATGCCCTCAAAGATTGAAGGCACTTGGGCAAAACTGCATCATCAAGAATTGGAGAAACCTGTTTCAACTCCAACAAAGAATACCCAACAGCCAAAGATTATGACTGTACCCAAACCCATGCCTACTGCGGACAACTCTCCAAAGATACGTCACGTCGACTTCTATACGGACGAGTTTCATCATTACCCTGTTGATATTCCTCAGAATTGTCTGGATATTATCGATAAGAATATAGCTTTGGATGCCGACAATGTATTTGCCAAGATTGGTGATGTGCAGAAGACCGCCATTCTTCTCTTTGCTGAGTATATTGATGCTGCCACAACCATTGCCGCCCAGTCTGGCGGTGGCGGAGGTGGTGCTACCTCAGGTTGGGGACGTGACAAGGACGAGGATGAACTGTCTTGGGCGTATCGTTGCGCTATGATGGCTAATCGACTGTGCAGACCTCGCAAGAAGCAAGGGTATGGCAGATAACCGAATGTTCAACCAACAGCACTGATATTATGCCAATAGGTAAAAGTAAAATCTCGGATATGGATTTCGGCTCTTTCGAGAATACGATTGACAAGAATATCGAAACGGACAAGGCTTCGGACAAGTTTGACCAACAGCTTCAAGCCTACAAGGATGCTGGCAATAGTTTGACTTTGGCAAAAAGTGGCGTTGAAATGGCTACTGCTTCCATGCATGAAGCAAAAGACAAATTGAGTGAAGCCTCAGATAAAGCGAATACTGTCACCAAAGCTATTGAAGCCTACATCGGCAAAGTAAAAGACATAACTGTCAAAGCTAAGGTTGATGATGCCGATATGGAACAGGCAATCAACAACAGGAAGAAACTCATTGAAAACGAGTCCAAACTTCTTGAAGACCACCGAAAGGCGAATAAGGAAATCCTCACTCGCCATTTCTATGATATGTCTAATATGATGTCAAGAAATGAAGGAGTTTGGTTGTCGAATGGTTGGGTGAAGACTTTGCTTTGGGTATTCTTGCCGTGTCTGCTGTACACAATATTCTCGATTGTCTATTTTGTAGCATCATACATAGACAAGTAAGCGGAGGATGGGAAGAACTATGTTCTGAAGAAGAAAGGATAAAATGCAAATAAACTGTGTTAAACTATAATTGTGATAGTCTGACACAGTTTATTTTACACTCTCGTAACAGCCTTTATACAGACGTTTACCTCCTATTTTTTTAATTTACTTCCTTAGGATTATTTTTAACCCAAAAGGATTTTTACCATATCAACATCTTCAATTTGTTGAGCAAAATCGATAGGTGAACGATTGGCTTTGTTCTTATGATGTGCATCAGCACCATATTTCATAAATAATCTTACCATCTGATAATCTTCACATGTGTTAAATACGGCTGTCCATAATGGATTGTTTCCGTATGAGTCCACGATATTTATATTTGCATTGTTCTTTAGCAGCAACTCTGCAATATTAATATTGGAAAACTGTGCACAATAGTGTAATGAAGAAAACCCTTTATCATCTTGGTGATTAATGTCGATTCTTTTATTCACCAAATCAATAGCGATTTTATCTTTGTTTGCCTCTATCGCTTCTTGTAAAAGATTTTGTCCATATTCATTCAGACTATTAATATCTATATTAGTTATTAATTTTAGATATTGATCATATAGCCCATTTCTGACTATTGAGAAAATTTCATTTTCTTTCATATTTATGACTTCTATTTGTTCTTCTTGACTGAGGTTGGTAATTACTTGGATTTCTATATTCTTCAAGGAATTTTTCTTTTGAAATTTTTCCATTCATATAGTCTTGATGTAATTTCTTATATTCCATTGAAACCAGTAAGGGTCTCGTCTTTTTTTATTTCATACAAATACGTGTACCCTGTTGGAATATTATAATTTATAAATACACATTTTTTTTATGTCTTATAGCCTTTGCGTAACTCGGAGATTTATCGTCAAATAATGTAGTCTTAAAACTATAGTACATTTTTTTTATTGGTGCGCCAAACACAAAGAGATATGTATGATTGTTAAAATCAAGTTTATTTGTATCAATAATGGCTTCTACTTTTATTGCTTTGTTAATTAATTTCATATTTGACAAAAACTCTTCTTTTGTATTTACAAATTTATAAGCATCTGGATAAAATGGAGTTTTAGGTATCGGAAGCTTGTAACAAGCACTATACTTAATATAATGCTTGTTACAAGTAATAAAAGATAGTCCAAAGACTATTACTACAAAACATAATTTTATATAAAGCATCCTATCTTTTGCCATTTCTCTCTCTTCTTAATGGATTATTTGGATTGTTATTACGTTCTTCAATGAATACCTCACCGAAAGGAACATACTCGATATGCTGTACCACCTCGCCTTCAAGGTTGGTGATGTAACTACTGCTACCCAAGTGGTCTGGGTGGTAGTAGAAGGAGACGGTTCTCCTCATCCCATTTTAGTTTGCGTTCTGCGGTTTTCTCGTCAGCCATGCCATCCTTTTTGGTACGGCTTGTGTTGACATAAACAAGATTACCGTTGGCATCATACTCGTAGGCATGATTGTTGTTCACATTCTCGCTTTCTGAAGGTGTCTCCTCCGTTCGGTAGTCCACATCCTTCACATTGGCGAGTTGGAACTTCTTGCCTACATCTTTAATTGATGCTACAAATAGACATACAATATGCATACTAAAAAACACTACTTATAATTGAGTGTACTCTAAATATTGTAAAATACCTTCTAAATTATCATAATAATCCAATATGTTCGGTTCTTTACGCATATACATTTTTCTCACATGGGAAAGAATTATCTGTTTTAGCTTATGAAAATTTGAAGGATTAACGATTTTGCACAAAGCCAAATCAATAAAGATCCAGTCAGCTCCAACATCAGGTAGAGAAACCTCTCCGTTTAAAATTGGCACTATTGTTTTATTATAGAGTTTATCAAGTGACGAATATTCTGAAAAGACATATTCTGCACACTTTTGAACTTTTGCTTGTAATTCATTAAAATCGGTTGCATATTTTTCCTCATTCAAGTTGAAATAAAACTTGTCTTGCATAGATAGCATATCCCCAGAAAAAGCGATACTGGCTCTGTCTCTTTGGTCTTGCAAATTTTTCATACTAAATTTCTCAAACCATTTTGATAGAATATCGAATCTTACACTATAGATAGGATATATTACGAGAGATGATGTTGCTTCGTCAATCCAGTGATCCATCTCAATAAATTGCTTACCACCTTTTGTTTTCAACAAGAAGGAAGAGTCTCTTTTTCTAAATTTATATTCAGAAAAAAAGTTAAGTTGAAGTAAATCTTTTATTATTTTATCAAATATCATAACTTATAATTTTACGATTCAATGATAGCATTCCCTAAGGAGTACTATCATTGAAATTCATTTATTTTTTATTTACACGGTTATGTAATACTTCACATTATTCTCCGGGTAGTCAAGATAGTTGATACCCGTCAGACGGTGGTAGTCGTAGGTATAGGCAATCATCTTGCTTTCCTCCGCCATGTTCGCCTTCAGCTTGTTGAGCACGTTGTCGAGTGAGTTGTAGGTGAACGATGTCTTCCGTGCGGCGGTTGCCCATGTAGTAAATTGATGGCATCATGTTGCCCTTGACATTTTACATTGTGCGAATATCATTATTAAGTTCTTTTCTCCATATTAGTGTACCAATAATAGGAAAGACAAAAGTGAACAATAAGGCAGCTTTGGCATAACCTACAGGTAAGTAATCTCCTTCAAAAAAAAGATAATCAGTTTTAGAAGAATAGTATAATTTAGGAAAATCCCCAGACTTTATCTTGTCTAAGACTCGATTTCCCGTATGTAATACATATTGTTTTGATTTGTATGTTATAAGAATTATATTTGAACTCTTATAGTTACTTTTTTCCTCAAATCCATTATATGTATAACCAGTAATAGGCTCCTGTGTTTTTTCTATATAGTTGCCGTATAAATGGCATAGATACAAAACAAGAGTTAAAACTGATCCTGCGCAAAAAATTGTCATAAATAATGTTTTAATCTTCATATTGTTTTGCTTTTATGTTATAACTATAGAACGATAGGCTATTGAATTTATTGTATTGCAGTATTAATCAAAAAAACAATGGTGTTGATTTGGATTGCGTAATCTACAACTTTTATAGCTTGACACAGTTTATCTTACACTCTCGTTAACACACTAATTCTTGTAGAACCATAATAAAAAAACTCCCCATAGAGTTTACTTTTGAATAGAATTTACGTAAATGACAAGGTTTTTTGCCTGATTAACAAATATAGAATCTCCTTTTGCTTCATAAGAAAATAATGTATTATTATCCAAAAGTTTATCCTTACTAATCACAACATTTCTAACCAAAGGAATCCCTAAATAGTTTGCGAGTTTTTTATCAGATTCTACTTCACTTTTAGTATAGGATATTATACCATCACTCCTATACACATCTACATTTTGCAGTTTCTTTTTAACATAATAAACACTCTTTTTTATAGTATATTTCTCCCCTCTATATTCTATCGTTTCACAAGAATTATTATATTGTAATCCTGAGGAAACTTCTTTACAATATATTATATTGAAAGAATTGTACTCTTGCTCCATAGAGCAAGAGTATAAAATATAGGTAAAAGCGTAAAGCGTAATTAAACAAATGTGATTTCTCATTTTATTGTTACATTTACAGTTTGAGGTCTTTCATTCACATTTCACCCATGTCGTAAGTAGAGGTCGTTACATTGCCCTCCGTGTCGGTGACACGGACAAGGCGCTGTATGCCGTCATACTCGAAGGTGGTGGTAATCTCACCATCCGGGGCCACTATGCTGGATGAACTTTGTGAATTACCTATGTCACAATATGACTTGGCAAGAAACATGTCTTATTTGGTTTCATATATGAATTCT
>ERZ1026846.350-NODE-350-length-36576-cov-5.860984_pt1 | contig 36576 bp, 43 predicted proteins | sample MGYA00380153_ERZ1026846 | MGnify/ENA primary metagenome ERZ1026846 (study PRJEB33269, sample SAMEA4719789) | human gut metagenome | biome: human-associated habitat; feature: organic feature; material: feces | place: Cameroon | collected 2013-10 ...
GTTCCCTCCACCCAAAACACAATTTGGTTTTTATTCTTCATGGGGCACCTCCAACAGGCTGATAATTCCCCCTACAATGGCATAAATAATCACAAACAGGCCAAGCATTTTTAGCAATACCCACATACCGGTTCCCCTTAAAAAATTTTTCGGGCGCGGCATGGAGTCAAGCTATGGAGTTGTTCGCGCCCGTCCGGTTCTTTTAGCCGGAAAATCTAAATCAAAACTCTTTTTTCACTCACTGTTTTTTCTCCTTTAACTGTTTTTGCCACAACTTATAAGCCACATTGCGGATAAAAGTTTGATAACAGCCGCTCCTCATATGCAGCCCCGTCAGTAGGCCGTGGCATTTCGGGCACTGCATTTCGTCGTCGTATAACTCGTGCGCTTTACATACGAACTCTTGCGGCATATTGCGCATTTTCCAGCGGTTATAGTCGTGTGTTTTTTCAGAGCAGCACCGTGGGCAAATGCCGTTAAACCATTGCATATTAACCGAAGATGTTTCTTTGCAGTCTTCACAATAAATTTTCATTTTTTACTCCACTTTTTCATAGGTTTTTTTGAATATATCCGGCTTGCAGGGGTAAAATTCGCCCTTTACGCCTTTAATGATAAAGTCCCCGGTGCTGACCTTCATTTTGCCTTCCAGCGTTTTTATTCTAAAACCGTTCATGTCGTAAATGCGCACGCTTTCCGGCACAAATCTTTGTATTTCCTGCCAGTTGTCGCCGGTAAATTGTACGGCTTCCACGGTCACGGGTTTTTTGGTGTATCTTGTCATAAGTCCTCCTATTTGCACTCTTTTAACGGGCAAAAATCGGGCCGTTTTCTTTTTCTAATATCAATTTTTTTTAATGCAAGACCACATTTATATACTGTATTCCAAGTCTCGCTATCAAAAAAACCTTTCTTAAAAGGACAAATAGTACAGCACCTTGGCATATCCATTTCAATTTTTACTGTCATTGTTATCCTCCACGAAAGAATCGTTCCATAATTCTTTGGCTCCTGTTTTGGTGGTACTTCCTTTCAAGGCATAGACACCACAGGCCAAGCAAATACCGTGCCACAATTTATCGCTCTCAAATTTAGCCAACGAAATAATCGTATTTCCACAAGGGCATTTTCTCATTTCCACTTTCATTTATTCCTCCCCCGCGCGGCTGTTCCACGCTTCTATGGCTTCTTTTTTTGTTTCTCGGCAAGGCCCCTGTGCTTCACATTCGCAACAGGAAACGTAAAAATTCCCCATATCAAATACTTCCCCGGCATCAATTCCACAAAACGGGCACGGTTTCAGTTTAGAATTTTGCATTTGGCACCTCGTGGTATTTGGGCAATAGAATCCCACAAAAACAACCCTGTCCCCTAAACTGTTTCACGCGCCCCCCGCACGAACATTTGTCTTTGTCAGAACCGTTGCCACCGCGAGTACATTCACTGCACGCTACGAACACACGTCCTGCTTTATCTCTGAAACTATGCATGTGTGCAACCTGTTTTAATTTATTTTCCATTTTGCACCACCTCGCACACTTTGCAACTGGCCTGACCGCTCTTATACACGCTATTAATGCTACCCGCGCGCATACTCCCGCCGATTACCATTCCGCCAAACGCTGATAGGATGCAAATTACAAACAGGATTGTCAGCAGGTCAAAAAAAGGAATTCTTATTTCACTATTCATTTTTTACTCCACTTTTTCATAGGTTTTTTTGAATATATCCGGCTTGCAGGGGTATAATTCTCCTTTTATTCCCAAAATCACATAGTCCCCCGGTGTTGCGCACATCGCTCCTTCCAAGGTGTTTATAAATAGACGCTCCCCGTCAAAACAGTATGCCCGGGGCCCCTTTTTAAGCAGCATTAATAATTCCACGCTGGCCGGATAGGTGTACTGCACGGCCTCAATAACTACTGGTTTTTTACGATACTTTGCCATTAGCAGACTCCTTTTCAAACAGTTGTCCTTGGGCCCGGTACATACCTCCCACAAACTGCTGTGCCATGGATGTAATTTTATCTACTGCCATTTCCAATGTGCCGCACATAGGGGTATGCGTATTTTCATTCCTTTGTGGAGGGATATACGGTGTGTTCAGGCATAGTGGAGCGTCCAAACTGTCTAGCCCTTTTAGAGCCGAAATTACCACACCGATTCCTTCATCCTCGTATTTAATACTAATTCCGGTAATCGTTAAGGTTTCCTCATATTCTTCCGGTAGTTCAAGTATGTAAATAATATGTTGCTTTAACACTTGCAACGATTCCAAAAACTCTTTGGATTGTGTATCCCAACTTTTGAAAACAACCTCTTTTGAGTTCCGGGCATCGGATTCTAAATAGCCAATTTCGGTATTGTTGGGTTTAATTTTTACTTTTGTGATTTTCATACTTGCCCCACCAATTCGCAAAATGTCTTTAATTCCTGCGGGGTTCTAAAGTACCACCGCCACCCGTGATAAACGGTACTGTATAGGCTTTCCGCAAAAATTTCTATATCTTCCGCCGGCGCACAAATTTCCTCATTGTCTGGGTCGGTGGCCCACGCATAAACTTGTTTTTCTCCGTCCGTCAGCGTGTCCTCAAAGGGGTAAAAACTCACGCGGTACGCACCCGCTTTGGCAAATAACGGGGCGGTTGCCCCGCTTTTTATCTGTTCATCTAATTCCTGTTTAGTCACATTCTTCTCCATTAAAACTGTGCATCAAACGCCGCGCCGGCAAGCACCGCCAACGCCCATATAAACGCCAATCCAACGGCAAATACAGAAGCCGGACTCCATTCTTCCGGCGCACTCAGCATATAAAAAAATCTTTTCATTACCATTTACTCCTTCTGTTGTAGTATTCCTCCACATCTTCCAACACATAAGGCTTAACGCCTTTTATATATCTAGCCAGTGGCAACAACCCTCTTTTTTTGGCCGTTGTAGACAATGCCACCAACGAAATCCCCAACACCGCCGCCACCCCTTCGCGCGTGATAAAAATATTACCCACGCGGTCCCGCACAATTTCATTGGGTCTAAAACAAGTAAGGGGAATTTTTTTATATACAGCGTTCATAGTCTAACCTTTTTGCTATAATAAAAAAGCGAGCACCTACTTAACCTTGCTGGAACAAGGCGGCCTTGCGGCCTATCGGCACTCGCTTTTGCATTACTCAGCTTGCTTAAACCACGGTTGTGAGGTTTTGTACTATACCCCGCCGTAGTGCAAAATTGTATTTGCTGAGTAAAGCCCCTTTTTGTCGGTGGCATCGTTCCGGTTTCCAGAGCCGGCCGATTAAAAATCGTTTTTCAGGTCCATAATGATAAACCATTCGTACCAATAATTATCATTATGTAAATAAATTTGCGTTTATAAGTTAAATATATCGTTTATAAATTAATTTGTCAAGCATTTTATTAAAAACTAGGAGGATTTATGACGGGAAAAAAAGAAAAAGATTTTATAAAAAAATTAAAATTAGCTATGTTGGAAAGCGGTTTTAATCAAGTTTCTTTAGCAAAAAAAATTGGCATAAAATCCAATTCCGTCAGCCAATGGCTTACAGGTAAAAACAATCCTAAACTATCCACTTTAGAAAAAGTAGCCAAGGCTACCGGCAAATCCGTTAATTATTTTTTTGATAATTCGCCCGTCGGAGATGGAAATAATGTCGTTCATGGCAGTCACAACCAGACCGCCTGTAAAGATACTGTCAGTTTAGAAAAAGAAATTGAACTTCTAAAAGCAAAGCAAGAGGCCCAACATTTAGCAATAGCTAATTTAGCGTTGCGCTTAGAAAAATTAGAACATAAAAAATAAAGTTGTTATCGTCCGTTTTTTTATCGCCGGAGCCAAGTTTACATAATGATAATTATAAAACTAGGTTTCGGTCAAAGGGAACCTAGTTTTTTATTATACTTACGCGCGTGCCCCTGTTCCCTCTAAATCTTTAGGAAAATACTATGAAAAATCCTGCCATTTGGCTTTCAATTTTTGGGGTTATTTATGCCGCCTATAACAATGACTACGGTGATAATACTGTATGGATTGTTATTTGTCTTTTTATTTTTGCGTCCTCTATTGCATACAATTTCTATGTAAAGTTTCGCACGGAAGACGAGAAAGAGGACGAAATCCAATTTATATTAGACCGCCAAGAAGGATATATTGCCCGCACAATTCCTTGTTTGAATCTATTTTTTAATATGTTTATGCATGATACTATGTTTAAGACTATTCTTTTTTATAAGGGAAAGGATAATGAAGTTCTGGTAAAACCTTATCTTGCAGATTTAACACCAGAGAAGATAGAACAAATAGTAAAGACGGTAAAAAATCTTGTACAATATTTTTTTGATACAAACTTTGAACTGCCGGAAAACTTCGTTCAGACCTCGTTTAATACAATAGAAAGTTTCAAAACAGAAAAGTTTGAAACCCAAATGGAATTAATGGTCCTGCTTTCAAAGCCAGAGGTTCTGTTGCGTCCCAGACGCTACGATGTTCTTATGTTTCATAAAGCCGTCTTTATTGTTCAGTTTTTTAAGAATGGAAAAATCTTTACCGAGCGCACCTTTCACATAAAACCGAATACCACATACCGTGATGCGGTGCCCAACTCTACGAGGCAGCCAAATGCACAAACAAATAATTAGTATTTTTTTAGTATTTTTAAGTTTTCCGCTGTTTGCCCAACAGCCTAGCAGTAATTTTTACAAGGTCCGCTTGGGCAAAGTGATAGACGGGGACACGTTCAAGGTATATTTGGCATGTTCCTACAAACTTTTTTGTAAAAGTGTTTCCGTGCGCGTGCGCGGCATAGACACGCCGGAACTAACCAGTAAAGATTCCGCCCAAAAGGCCAAAGCCCAAGAAGCAAAAAATTTTACCCGTGATTTTTTAACTGGGCATAAAATCACCCTCAAACGCTGCACACGCGGCAAATATTTCCGCTTCCTGTGTGATGTGTATGCGGACGACAAAAACCTTGCAGAAGCTCTTTTAGGCGCAGGTTTAGCCATTTCCTACAACGGAGGTAGCAAATAATTATGCCGTCAAAACATATTAGTTCGTATAAAAAGCCCGGCCGCAACGGCCAGCGTTATCGCAAACAAATCGGTAAACGCCGTTATGAAAAGTATTTTTACGGGAATAAGGAACAGCGGGAAGAACAATATAAAAAGTGGGTTGAAAAGTTGATTCGGGACAATAAGGACCGTCCCTTTGACGGCTCCAAAACATGGAATTTTTTTAAGGAAAAATTCCTCACTTACTTGCGCACCGCAAAAGATAAGCGCACCGGCCTGAATCTGTTTCGTCCGCGTACCATTTTGGAATACGGCTATGCCTTGGAACATTTCCAAACATTTATAAAACCCCATTATCTTAATGACCTTACTTACGAAGATATTGCCGCTTTCCGGCGGGAAACTAAAGCCAAGGCGGACAATGCCTCTACGGACTATTACGGGGTCAATAAAGATATGGGTTGCCTTATCCGCGCGTTTGAATGGGGAATGACGGAAGGCTACATTCCCGTGATTAGTTTGGATTCTCTCAAAAAACGCTTGGATGTCAGCAAAGTAGTGGTATCCGTATTACAACCGTGGCAAATAGAATTGATTCTTAAATACAGCAACCCCAATATGCGCGTGGCGGCAAAAATGGGGTATTATGCCGGTTTACGGCCGGAGGAAGCATACAGCGTGTTGTTATCCAAAATAGATTTTAACACCGGCCTCGTGTGGATTTCCGCCAACGCGGCAGACAAAGAATCCGGCGTTGCCTTTTGGCGCGTCAAACGGGACAAAGACCGTCCCGTTTACTTTCCGCCAGACTTACTGGCCGATATTCAAGCCTTAAAATCCGCCGGCCCCTATGTGTTAATGGATAACAGCAAACCACCCAAGCCGTATAATGTAAACAATTTTTCAAAGGCTTGGTCGCAAAATTTGGCCCATGTGAACAAAATGATTATCCGCAACGAGGCCAACACGCCTAAAATTACCTGCACTTACAAGATATTTCGCAAAACGCACACAACCATGATGCTTAAAGTAGGCGCGCCGGAAAAGGATGCCTCACTGTATGTGGGCCATGCAGATACGCAAGTGACGGAAGAACACTACTTAGACCCCAAAGTGCTAAAAGCACAGCAGGAAACTAAACAAATGGAGCATTTAGAAAAGGTAAAAAAATATCTATCAAAACTGCCCGGAACACTCAAATAATAGTGTCCCCCATTTTTTTATTACTGTCCCCCACTTTCAGCAAAACAGCAGTCCCCCACGCAAGCCCCCACTTGGGGGCTTAAAAAGGCCGAATAAGGGTTAATACACCTTACTACAAATTATTGGAGTTCTCGTCGTTAGAACACAAAAAAAGAGCCTGTTTCGTCACAAAAACAGGCTCTCGTCAATCCACGGAGAGGGAGGCCGTAGTGGTGCCGACGATAGCGCCCCCATTTTTGCCCCCATATTAAGAACATTTACACCACAGTTTTATATGTTCAATATCATACATTTTTCGCATAGCATACTCCTCTTTTTTGCCTTTGTTATAGCCCTGCACCGGGCGCAAATACCCCACAACGCGGCTGTAAACCTCACACTTGGTTCCATGGCAGTTAGCTTTCGCTTTTTTCAGTTCGGCAATTTCTTTTAGTAGTTCTGCTTTTGTTTTCATGAGTTATCCTCTTTTTTGCATTTTTCACATGCCAACCGGCAGGGTTCCCCTGTTTTCAGGCACATGTATTCCCAAAAATAGTGGTCGTATTCCGCGTGCTTGCATTTCATAAATAAACCCCTATTAGCACCCCAACGCGGCCGGAACCTACAAATACGCCGGCGGTCGTGTTGCGCAAAAGCCCCGTAAAATCGTCTAGGCGCCTATCCGCAAACACATAAGGGACGGCTTTTTGGTCCAAGCCTACCCCGGCGCCATAGCGGTCAAAATAGGCCAAACGCGCGCCTAGCCCGGCTTTTATCTCGTTCCCTAATAGCCCCTGCACCGCGGGCCGAAAAGTAAAACCGGCGCGTTTTACGCGTATCGTTTCGGCTCCATGGGTGGGCCGGACGACTTCTACCGTGCCTTCCGGCGGCACATATTTTACGGTGGCCTTAACAGAACCGTCCGGCTGGCGTACCTTGGCCGTAATTTTATTGGCCTTTATAACCACTTGGGCCGCTGTGCTTTCGGGCAACGTGGCCGTCTTGGCAGTCAGTTTATCCAGTTGCCGCGCCTTGTACCAGTTGGAAAATAGTAGCCCTGCCAGTAGTAGCAGGGCTAACAGTCTAGTTATTTTTTTCATTGGTCAGGGCTTTTTCCGCGCGGCTGATAATTGCGCGTTTTATGCCGTCATAGCCGATTTGTGCCAAGGCCAATACCACCAGCCCGATAAAAACCGCCATAAGCGGCGTTTTGGCCGTAATGCCCGCGCCATAAACGGCAATGAACCCGCAGAGCATAGCCCCGGCAAATACCGCCAAGGACCAAACATATCCCGGCACCTTGAAAAACTTTTCTACCAAGTTTTTCGTCCACTCAATTAAGCCCACGCACGCAACAGCGGCTAGGCAGATAATCATTCCTAGTTCCATTTTTCACTCCTTTTTAATTCCGGCTGCTTTGCCGATATTAAATCCATTTGCCCGTTTCCATCATACGGGCGTTTTCTACCGCTCGGCGGCCTACTTGTGCCGCCCATTTGCTCGCCAACATCTCTTTGGCGGCGGTCTGATAGTCGCCCTGTTCCACGGCGGTAAGCATTTTTTTGAAGCCTTTTAAGCCCGCAAGGCCCATATTAAATGCCATATCCACTAGCACAAATTGCCGCGCGTCGTCCAGTTTCCACCACCATGGGAACGCGTCTTTGACGGCTTGTTCCGCCGTTTCAAGGTCGCGTTTCAAAATAAAGTCGGCCATTTCCGTCGTGATACCGTTTTCCAAATTGTGCCCGTAGCCAATGGTTAAATGGCCTGTGGGGCACTTGTAAGGCAAACGGGAAAAACCCTCATATCGGCGCAGGTAGGCCGCGGCTTTTACGTTATCCATTAATCGTCCCTCCGGCGGTAGTGCATTTCACTAATGCGCTTATGCGCGTTGGCGCAACTATCTTCCAACTTGGCCACGCGCTCTTGCAAATGGTTGTACTTATCTTGTTTGGATTCCAAGCGGGATAAGTCTTTGCGGATGGCGCGCAGTTCGTTCCATAACCCGCCGGCGGCAAACACCACGGCGGCCACTTTCCAAAGCACATTAAAGTCTAATTCCATTATTGGCCCTCCTCTTTTTGGGTTTCGGCCGGAGCGGATACCTCCGGCACCCCGCGCAACGGATTAGCCAAATCCGCCCATTGTATTTTTTCCACATGCATATTTATTTTTCCCTTTTTTATTTAATTTCCATTTTAGGAGTGTTTACATCAAGCACGCCTGTTTCCAGTAATGCTTTCGTACTCGCGGGGTCTGCTACAAGCATAGTAAATATCCCCATATTTCCATTATTTGCGTTAATGCGGATACTGCCAATATAATATTCCTTGTTCGTCCACTCATAAACTGTGCTAGAGGTGCTACCTAATTGGATTCCATAAGGATATATTGTATTAAGCTCACTAATATTCTTTTTTATTTTTAATGCCGTTCCGTTTTTATAGAAAATAACAGCGCCGGCCTCATCGTGTGGGTCCATTAAAACTATTTTTTTATGCACCACAAAAGTATTGTTCTTTCTGTTGTAGTCAAGTAGGGGGCCGTACACTGGGCTTATAAATGAAAAAGTGTCTTCGGCTTCATTAAAAGCAACCTGATAATACGTCCCCTCAGCTTTGTATTTCTTGCTATAATAGCTGCTTATAGCGTACAAAGGGACTACTATTTGTACCTTTTCGTCAAACAATACAGAATAGTCGTCAGACGAACGGATAGTCATTCTGTAATCGGCCGCGTTTCTGTATGGCAAATTAGTGTTTGCAATTATTTCCTCTACAATAATTTTTTGTGTACGCGGCTCAAAGTACGCCAATTTATTTGTTGCGCCGTTTACTTGGAATAAGTGTATTGTTTCTTTATCAAAATCGTATTCTATCTTCACATACCCGCTGGGTCCATAATCATAACGTCGGCGTGAAAGAATACCTACATATTTTGTACCCTCAAGGAAAAATATTTGCTCTTGCCCATAATTATTTACAGAAGCGGTTTTCAACTCTTTATCTTTGCTTACACTGCCAATCACAACTTCGTGTGACGGGGTCCAAAAAGCGTACCTATCGCCGTCGTTAGAAACAGTTAAATACTGCAAGTAGTAATCATAATCTGCACGCGTACTGGCAAATACATCGTTTTTAGTAGTTATCTCGTGTTTAAGGGTTAAAGTTCCGGCCGCGGCATTTACTTCATAGATATTAATTTTATTAGTATCAATGTCGGTAATCACATATTTTTCGTTTTGAGAAATCCCCAAAGCACGCAATCTGTTGGTGTTGGGCGGAACATCAAGGCTAGCAACTGCGTTTAATAAGGCATCACTAATTGAAGAATAAGCCCCGTTTGGCACTAATCGGATAGTGTTTGTGCTTTGGTCTAATACAACAAGACTGCCTAGTTCACTAGGTTTTGCACCAACATACTGCATGCAAGCATTAGTCGTCACGCCGGATGTTGTCGCACTGACTATAACTGGGGTTATAACATTCGTACTTTGTCCGTCAATAATAAGATTATTTACTTTGTCCGCCATAGATACCAGAGTGTCCGTTGGCGCACATTCTACCCCTTTTTCGTTCAACCGTTGCGCTAATAAGTTTTTGCCGATAGAGGTAGCCAGCGCAAGTTCTGTTAGTGCGCCTTGGGTGTTTAAGTCCGCCACTTTTTGTGCCAGCATAGATACCGGCACTCCCTGTGCTTCGTCTTTATCGGCTTGCGCCACCGCCAAAATATCCCCGTTGTTCAGGGCCGCGGCCCTATTCAGTTCGTCTATTTGTTTTGTCGTTGCCATACTATGCTCCTTTCGTCAATTTCAAATTTTTTATTTCTTCCCAGTCTGCCCATACTTTCAGCTTTCCACAAGTTAAACTTGGCAGTTCTTCCGCGCTGTTGTGCAGGGTAAAGTTTTTACCGTTTACCGTCAGCACCATTTGTTGGCCGTCTTGTTTTAACAAAACGCTATTCCAACCGGCAAGCAGCGTGCCGGCAGGAAGGTTCTTCCACCTAGGCACAGTGTCCCAAGCAAAAGCAAACGCCAAGGTGGCGGCTTCGCTTTTTACACGCACCACCCCCGCCAGTTCAAACAAATAGTGCGTACCGGCATTTTGCGGCTTTACGGCAAACTGTATTTCAAACGGGGCACGCCCCAACGCGCTTAAGCTTAAATGGTCACACACCACTTGCGGTGTATTTCCAAAGCCCCAAAAATAGTTTTTTCCAAGGCGCAAAAACACGTTCTTTTTGGCCAACAGATATTTGTTATAGTCCGGCATCAGCATTACCAATTTATTATTAAAATAAGCGGTAGTAAATTCCTTGCCGTCCAAATAGGCTTTTACATATTTTTTCCCATTCAAAAAAATCGTCATAATAGGCCCTTATTTTATTTCTTCTTCAATTAAAGAAAGTTCGCGGGTGGGTTTTTCCACCAAGGCATCCCAAGCGTCGCGCGTATAAGTTTGCACGGTAATAAACCCGCCGTTGTGTTTTATCATTCCCTCAATGGCGTTGGCGGCCACCACCCACGGGTAGTTATACTGGTTATCTTCTTCATGCAACCCCAAACACGGCACAAACCACATAGTGACCGCATCTTTATAACCGTTCAATGCGTAGGTATCATTTTTTTTCACACGCAGGAAGGTAGCATTGGCGGAGCCGTTATTGTGTTTGCTTCTGTTGCTTTTGTTTAATGGAAAAGTGACTCCGTTGATAGTAATTTGTCCGTATCCTTCCCCATAGTTCCAGCTATATACCAACAAATAGCCGTCTTGGCTAACCGTACCGCTTCTGCCCGCGTCTTTGGTTTTACTCCAATCCGGCGCCGTAGCCGTCACCAAAGCCCCGCTGGAAGCGGTATGTCTTTTTAATGTCGGCAAACGCAAGTTTCCATCTGCTTCGTCGTCTTTTATATAAAAGGGCACTTCCCCGTTTTTTGCCAACAGCTCCTCGTACTCTGCTTTTGTTTTTTGTAATTCCGGATGCGCGGCCACAAATTTGTATAAAGCCGGCCAATAAGTTTTAGCGTCTTCTACCCGTTGGCCGGTCCACGCGGGCAAGGCCCCCGCATTATCCGCCGGCAACGCGCTTTGGCTTTGGTAAACCTCGCCAATTTGTTTTGGCACAAAAGTTTCCGCGCTTGCTTTAGCCGCCTCGGCACTTTTTGCGCAGGCCGCGGCGCTCTGCTGGGCCTGTTGGGCCGCCATAGCGGCTTGTTGTGCAACTTCGCCCCCCGGCATAGTCAACGTGTCCGAGAACATAAACACCAGTTGGTCCCCTGCTGTTAGCGGGGTATTAAACCGCACCGTATCGCCGTAATCATCCCCGCTTTGGGCCAGTTCTTGGCTTACTACTTCCACATAATCTTTATCCGCGCCTTGGCGCAGCAGTTTACCGTTTACAAATACTTTTAAGGTACACCCGTCTGCCTTATAGGATTCGTTTAACTTTACCTCTGTCAAACCGCCGTCATAGTTTAGGCTTGGGGTTCCCGCGTCGTAATACTCCACGGTGGCATATAACTTTTCGGCCTGTTCGTAGGCTTCCACGGCGGCCTTAATAGCCTTTTGCGCTTCTTCACGGGTTATATCTGTCTGCTTCAAAATATCACCGTATAACGCGCGCATATCACTTATTAAAGTTTCCACGGTGGGGCTTGCCTCGTCCGTCACCCCTACGGCCACGGTGCGCGTTAAACGCTCGCATACTTCTTGCGCAATCATGGTTAGTTTATCTAACGATTTTTCCAAACTCTCTTTATGCAGTACGGCCTGTTGGATAAGGTCATTTTCTTGGGTGGGTAATGTTTGGCGGTATAAAGTTAGGCGCGCACCTTGGGGCAAAGGGGCTTCTTCTCCCTTTGGATAAATCAAAAATGCACGGCTGGTATCTATTTGTGTTTTATCACTCACATCCGTTTCCGCGCCGTTTTGGTCGGTCAGCAGGGCGCGCACATCCCCCACGCTTAAAAACGGGAACGGTATTTCAAAACGGCGGTTTTGTCCGTCACCTTGGTATATTACTTTTGTTTTAGTGGTAGAGATACTCATTTTATTTGCTCCTTATTTTTTGGTATTGGTGGCAATATGGGCGCGGTTTTCAGTATATCCGAGTGCCTGCAAGAATCCGCGCATCGGGTTTTCGCCAGTGGCCACGTCGGCAATACCCGTAGAAAATCCTTTGATATACTGCGTGGGAAGCCCGCCGAAAACTTGACCGCCCACTACCAGCATATCCAATATGTCGGCGGCGGAAACGTCTTCTTTAAGCGCTTTTCCGCCCATCTTAAACAGTTCACTTACAACGGGCAGTTCCGGCCGCTCCAAGCGTACGCGGTGGTCATACATTTTTGCTTTGGCCACGTTGGCCGCCTGCCCGACGGCCACGTCCAAAATAGGCAGTGCGCCGGCCATTTGCGTAAACGGACTAAACAGGATTTCGTCTGTAAGCAGTTCGTCGGCTTCGTCGTTATCGTAGAACCAAGCCAAAAGGCCCAGTGACGTAAGCATAGAATACATCCACGAGTTTAACAGCCCGTAAATGGCCACTACTTTGGCCAACTGCTTTTTATTAATTTCGCCGCGTTGGTATTGGCTGATAGCGTCGGCAATTTTACGGGCGTACTGGGCGGGCGTATTCTTAAAGGCAAACAGGCCGCGTACTAAAAAGTTCATATCCCGCGCTTGCAGCGTAGATAAACTGCTGCGGGTATTGGCCTGCTGGCTGCGCAGCGTGGCTTTTCTAAACTCGGCAAAGGCTTCTTTTTTACTTAGGCCTTTTTCGTTTATCAAATAGTCCACATACGGCTTGCCGCCGAACATAATTGCGCCGATGTCGCCCAAGCGGGTATTGATGGTCAAAAGGTCGGTAAAGCGCAAAAACTTGCCTTTGGCCGTAATGGCGTTTGCGTCGGCCGTGGCTCGGGCCAATGCTTCGTTCATGGAGCCGCTTTCATAGCGCGCTTTTAGATACGGGTCGCCATCCAGCATAAACTTAACGGTCTGTTTGGGATGCATAATCGCATCTGTAAAACCGGCAACCCAGCGGGTTGTGGGCATTTGTTCGGCATAGTTGATGCTGCTGATTAACTGTTTGATGGTAATAGTCGGTTTTAACGCAATAGCGCCCTTTACATAGTTGTTAGTCAGCCAGTCGCCCAGTTTGTCCATTTCGTAGTTAAGCCGCGGTTTTTGTACGCTAAACTGGTCTATCAGTTCCAACATACGCTTATATACGTCCTCGCCCAAATTTTGGATAAGGGCGGGTTTTAGTACGGGGCTTTTGAAAACGCGCCGGATTTGGTTCAATTTTTCCGCCTTAAAGTGGTAGTCGGCGGCGCGGTCAATGTGTCTAAACAAAACACCAAACGGGTTTTCCAGCCGCATTTGTATGAACGGGCTGCTGGCGCGGGTTTTGATAAAAGACGGGTTTTTGCTCATCACTTGCGCCGCGTGCAAAAAGTCCAGTTCGCTTTCCACGCGCTCCGTCATACTGGGGAAGTAGTTTTGCACGCGCGGCAAATCGTAGCCGCGTTCGCGCACAAATACCTCGTTAATTTGCGCGTAGGACTGCTCGGCCTGCTCTTGCAAGAACTGGGCCAGCGCTATGTCTTGCTTGTCCAGCAAATTCCACATGGCTCCCAGTTGTTCGTTCCCGTATTGCTGTACAAGGCGGTCGGCCAAATTATCGTTTTGGTAATAGATATAGGCCGTAATAATTTGCATTTTGGAAAGTTCTTCCTTAAACGGCTTGCCGGTGCGCTTAATGGCCTGCGGGTCTTGGTTTTTGTCCACCTGTGCGTAGTTGGTAAAAACGTTTTTTTCTTGGCGCAGTTCGTTCATTTTGTTTTGCACTTCGCTTTTGCTGCCCAGTTTATAAATACGCTTTACGCCGTCCATAATTTCCGTCCGGCGCTGGTGGGTGTAGGTAATAGCATCGGCTTCAAGGTTAAGCATACTGTACTTTTCGCGGGTATCCTTGTCGGTGGCTAAGTCCAAAAAACTTTCCCAGTTGGCCAGCCATGACGCATACATCCGTTTTAACAGTCCGGCTTCTTTGTTCTTGCCGATAGCGGCCAGCACTTCGCTTTTGTCCTGCTCTGTGCGGAAGTCCATAATCATTTTTTGCAAATTGCGCGCGCTGCGGCCGCTCTTGCGCAGTTCGCTGATGTCTTCGTATGCTTGTTTGTAAAGTTGTACGGACACTTCTGCGCGGTCGTAGGCTTGCAGGGTAAGCATTTCGTTAATGATTTTATCGGTCGGGCTGGCTGGCGTTTCGGTAAAGTGTTCCATGCGGGCGGCCAGTTCGTCTGCGGCGCTCTGCGGGCCCAAATTGGCTACGCGTTTAAGTTCCTGCAAAGCGCCCAGCGTTTGGGGGTCAACCATCGCTTTGCGCAAATTGCCACGTTTGTCAAAAAGATTAAGGTTGAGTACGTCTTGAATCTTTTTGTTCATATATTTTTTGTAGTTGTCTTCTTGTAATTCTTTGGCGCGGCGTACCAAACTGTCAATATTGTGCTTGTACAAAGCGCGTTGGCGGGTGGCAGATTTGCCGTACGAGGCAAGTAATTTCCGGATTTGGTCGCCCTCTAACCCGCCGATGTTGTACAGCACGTGGGACGTGGCGCGCATTAAAGCGGCTTCCAATTTCGGCTCCGTTTCGGCCAGCACCTTTTCGCTTTGCTGGCGGCGGCGTTGCACTTCGTCCGCGTTCCAGCCGTGTAATTGGGCGCTGCCGGTGGTTATGATAGTGCGCGTTTTCCACGCTTCGCGCACGCGCTCGTCCACTTGGCCCACGCTGTCTGTATAGGTGCGCAGCAGTTGGGCGCGCACGTTGGGCCAGTTAGTGTTGGGCAAGTCGGTGCGCCGTCTTTCTTCCTGTCCGGCTTCGGTGTTTTCATAGGCCGATTCCAAAAAGTCCAACGCTTCGGCCGTGGCGGTTTGAATACCGTCAAACGTTTTGGCGTTTTGCAGTTTTTTAACCAGTTCGGTCTTGCCCTCTATTTCGCGTTTGTTTAATTCTTCCACAATGCGGCGTTTAATTTTCTGCGCCGCGTCCAACGTGGCTTTGTCGGCTTCTTCCTTTTGGCGGACGGTTTGGCTTTTGTTGTCCAAACGGTCGGCAAGGCGGTTGAGTTCTCCCAAGCGCAAAGACAAGGCCGTCAAATCCTTTTTTTCCACCACGCGGTAGCCTTTTTCTTCCAACGCCAAAATGGCTTTTAAGGTCTTTTTGGCTTCGCGGGGTTCGCCCCACACTTCGCGCACGGTGTTCATTAATTCCACATAGTTTTCGTACTCGTTGGCGGCTACGTCTTCGCCGGCGGGATAGATAATTTCGCCGTCCATGGCGCGTTCTATCATATCGTAGGCTTGTTCATTTAAGCGGTCTTGGTCTTCATAGGTTAGTTGGCTGCCGTCGCCCGTGTGTCCGGCCATATAGCCGTGGTCGGCCAGCCAGCGGGCGGGGTCGTCGCCGATACCCGTTTGACGGTTGTATATGCGGGCGTTTTTGTAGGTTTCTTTGTCAATTCGGCCGGAATTGGCGTACTGCGCGCCGTATCGGCGCAAGTCTTTCAGCAGGTGTGTTTTGGGCTGTTTGGGTGCGGGTGCATCCAGTACGCCCAAAAGGGAGCGGATTTGTTCCAGCGTAAAGTTGCCTTTGGGGCTTCCGTTGCGGATGTTTTGCACCTGCTCACGCAGTTGTTCCACTTTCCCCGTGAACAGTTTGCTGTCCACGCGGCGGGCTTCGCGGGTTAAAAGTTTGTCAAAAAACTTCTGTACGTCCGGCGATATTTCCACGCCGGCCAGCGCGCCGTAAATCTCGCGCAGCCACTCGGCAAAGCGCATAAACAATTTTTTGTAGGTCGCGCTGGGGGCTTCGCCTTTCATAACATACTTTTCAAACAAGGTTGCAAAATTCTCGCGCAGCGCGCGGCGTACAAACCTTTCCGCCACGTCTGGGCTTTCTTTTAAGTCCATATCGCCGTAAGCCAGTTTTTTAATGTATTCCTCGCTGCCGCGTTCTTTAATGGTCTGCAAAACTTGTTTGCGTGCGGTTTCGTTTAGCAGTTTGGTTGTGTTCAAATACTTGATGACGAAATCATAACTGCCCGCGTGGATAGCGCGCAAGTCCTGCATCATTTGCAAGAAATCGGCTTCTTTGGAAATTTTTTCCGCGCGGAACAAGTCGTATTCCCACACGTGGGCAAATTCGTGCAAGGCGGTGGATTTATTGGCGTTTTTGGCGGCGGTTATTAAGGCGCGGTTTTTGTCTATATCAAAAGACGCTCTGCCAAAATAGGCGGGTTGTCGCGCTTTTTCGCTGTTCTCTTTTGTTTCTTGGTAGTATTCTTGTTTGTCCTTGACAAAGTCCTCTTTAGTACGTATACTATTTATAGAAACTTCGTTCCGAAGAACTGCATTGTGCAGAGAAGGCAGCGAAGTTTCGTCTTTTATATATAGCACCCTATTTTCGCTTACCGTATTACTGACAAATTTTTCAAAGTTGTTTCTTTCATATACGCTGGGAATAAAAGAAAATTCATTTTGTCCATTTTTTGCTGAGATTATCGCCACAATAGGCTTTCCATCGTTATTTACCGCATCTAATACCGCGATATACCCATTAGGGTTGGAAGATGTACTTAAAGACTTAAACACCGCTTTTGGGTCAGCTACCAAGGCAGGTAGATTTTCCAGTACATCTATCGGCACGTTATGCGGATTTTTTCCTTTTTTGCCAATCGCTTTTAGGAGTGTCATTTTATTTGTTTGTAAAGTGCTGGCAGGCAAACCCAATTTTACATATAGTTGAGGAATATTCCCCATATCCAACATTTGTTTGGTAGGGATAGAATTGTCCCGCAACACTTTTTGTACATCAGCCTTAAACTTTTTTGCTGCATTTTCATCGGCGGTAAACATATTTTGCGTGTCTGCCGCATCGTCGTTATTGTCGCCTATCAGTTTCAGCGGTTCTTCGTAAAGCGTATAACCTTTGGGGCTGGGTTTTACTTGCAGCACGTTAAAAAAGTTGTCAAACGCGGCTTCTACGGCCGGCATTTCGCTGGGAAGCGGATACGGGTATGTTTCCGGGCCACCCAAATAGGCTTGCGGGCTGACGATATTGGCCAAGTAATCGTTGGAATAGCCCAGTTTTTTGGCTTTGAAAATTAAATACGTTTCAAATGCGCGGGCCGTCATTTCTTCGGGCGTACTCCAATAATCTTTGGTGCGGGTTTTATCCATTTCTTGGCTGCGCTGGCCAATGGCGAGCCGTACCATTTGCACGACGTTTTCATAAGCGCGGCGCAGTTCCGGCCGCACGTTTTCAAAGCGGTTGGGTGCGGTGGTAATCATACTTAATGGGCTGCGGTTGCGGCCGAAGTAGTTATCCAGCGCGTGCCACCATTCGTGTCCGAGTGAACCGGCTCCGTGTTCTTTGGTTAAATTGATGACTACTTGGTCTGGTTCGTAGTGTGCTTTGGCTCCCTTTGAGCCGCGCGCGCCAAAGGCAAGGCCCAGCGTACCGTCAAGTGACACGGCGCGGGCGGGTATGTTGATAAGGTTGACCATATCCAAAAGCGCGTCGTAAGCGTTGTTTAAGTCGGCGGCGCGTTTTTTCTGTTCTACCCAGTTGCCAAACTGTACGCCGCGAAATCCAAACTCCTGCGCAAATCGTTCGGGTTTTACTACGGTGTTATCGGGGCGGTATTCTTTTCCCACGCGCGGGTCGTTGGTTTCTTTGCGCACGGGGTATATGGTTCGCTTTGTGGCTAGCAGCGCTTCCAAATGCGGTTGGTTTTCTTTCAAAAACTCCACCGCGTCACTAACGCGGGTAAATCCGCCTTTGAGGTCAATGTATTTCCCGCTTGCGATTTTTTTGCCGATAATAATTTCGCCGCTGCCGCGCAGTTGGTAAATGTCCAGTTTGGTGGGCGCTTTGCCTGCGGACACTGGCGTTTGGGTAAGCAGTTCGCGGGCGGACGCTATAATCTCGTCTTTGTTTTGGCTGTGTGCGAGCGTGCGGTATCCGCGCCGCAGTTCGTAAATGGTGGTCGGTTTTTCAAAGCGTTGACCGCGATAAACAAGGTAATGCCCGGTATGAATGGAATACTGCTTTGCTTTGGTAAAAGCGGGGTATCCCAGTTCCAAATACAAATCTATCCGGCCGGCGGTTCCGTTTAGCGAACGGTCTAACGTGGGGATAAGCCGCTTTACGTCCTCTACCGCTTGGGGGGTATTAAGTACAAGGTTGGCCACGCTTCGGGCGGATTTAAGGCCATCTACCCATTTTTCCACGCCGTAGCGTTGCGGTTTAACGGGGATGCTGTCGCGTAGCGCCTTTACAACGGCCAGTTGTTCTACCGTAATGCCCTGCGCAATAGCCGCTTCATAGTTCGGCTCGGGGAAGAAACGCGCCAGCGTAATTTCTTTTACGTCGCCCGTAATTTCTTCGTTCATCGCGTGGGAGTATTTTCCCCATAAGTCTTTGCGCGCACCGAGTATTTTTTCACCAAAATCGTCTATGCGTTCCGGCTTGTTTGTGGGGTTAAACGGCGGGCGGGTTTCTTTTAATTCTTCTTCGGTAAAAAGTCCGGCGGCCGCTTCTTTAAGTTCGGTTTCTTCTTGCGTGGCTCCCTTGTCTTCTTCGGCGGAAACTTGGCTTTCAAACAGGTTTTGCGGGTCGTCAAACAGGCTTTGCTGCATGTCAAACAGGTTTTCCTGCAAAAGTTCCAACGTGTTGCCCGTTTTCGCGTTTTTGTTGTACTTGGCCAGTTTGCGCTTGACAAAACGTACCAAATCGTCTATACTATTATTGCCTTGACGATGGCGGGTTATGCCCGAGATGACCGTCAGGGCGCTTTTATGTTCCGCCTGCAAGTCATAAAGTAGCATCCCCGTCATTTGTCCGTTGTCTTTTACGGTAATCATTACATAGTAAGGTCTATCTGCCACCTTTACCGCGGCGGCATAGCGTTTCATTTTGCGTTCCACGCCTTTTACGTCGCGGTGTTGTAAAATGTAGGTAGCGTTCTCAAATAGCGGCACTACGTTTCGGGCAATAACCAGCGCGTCATCGTAGTATTGCTGGCGTTCTTCTTTTGCGATGTTGTTTTTATTTATAAAACTTTCTGTATAACTGATAGCACTGCTGTAAATTTTATCCGTAGAGGACTGGCTGATAACGGCGGTGTCGCCTGTTGCCTTGTTCTGTACGGTTATTTTTCTTTGGCCGTTAAGCACCAGTTGCTTAAACTGGTTGGCGTTTGAAATACGGCTCTGCAAGGGCGCAAAGTGTTGCTCTGTCAGCGTGGTGTCGGCCAAATTGGGGTTCATTTCCAGCGGGATAACTTCGCCTGTCTGCTGGTTATGTACTTCGGTAATTTCTTCCGCGTTCACGCGCGGAGCGGATTCGTAGCGCTCCTGTGATAACGTAAAATCAAAATCATCCGGCAAATTGGCTTCGCGCATTTTGCGGGCGGCTTCTTCTTCGGCCACGCGGGCTTCTTCCTCTTTTTGGGCCAAATATGCTTGCCGTTGGCGTTCGTATTCTTTATCGCTCATCGGCTGCACGCGGGCGGCGTTGTTGGCGAGCGCCTGCGCCGCTTGTTCCATAACCGCTTGCGTTTGTGCATCCGTTTGTCCGCCCAGTTGTTCTTGCGCTTGCGCAAGGATTTGTTGGGCGGAGTTGGCTTTGTCCGCGGTGGCGGAAGCGGTTTCTGCGGGCAAAATCGGTTTTTCCGATTTTTCTGTTTGTACGGCGGGGTCGGCCGCGGATACTGGCAGCGTGGGGTCTGCTTGGGCGGCGGCCAATTCGGCGGCCGCGGCTTCGGCACGTTGTTTGGCTTGGTAAGCTTCGTATTCCTTTTTCCATTGTTTGCGTGCGGCCTGTACGTCTGCGCGCAAGCGCTCGTCTGTTTGGGCCTGCTGCTGCGTTGTCGGCTGGGCTTCATTGGCAAACTCAATTTGCGTTTCTTCAAATTCGGTGGCTTTTAAGCCGGCTTGGTTGTGTAAACTGTTAAAGCGTGCCTGTTCCAAATTGCCCATCAGTTCGGCGCTGTGTTCATCCAGCCCCGCTTGGCGGGCCTGTTGTTCTATTTTTTCGCCGGCGTTATACATAGCGCGTACGGTTTCGCTGTCGGGGTTGCGCGCTTTATCAACGGACTCCTTAAACGCCTGTGCCCCTTGTTCCACATCTCCATGGGGGTAAACAAGCGGGCTTGTAGCGTTGGACAGCACGTTGTGTACTTGCTGTTTGTTTTCCTCGCTCACCACGGATTTAGCCATATTCACGGCCATTTTGTCTGCGGTTTCTTTATTAATGCCTTTATCCTGCAAGTGTTTGCTGGCGCGGCTGGTTAATACGGCCACGGGTACGGCCGTCAAAGAACCCAGTACAAAAGAATATCCGATTCCTTTTAAGGTTTCGTCAAATTCCTGTTGTCTGCCGCCAAAGTTTTGCATAATAATTTCTTCGGCGGTCTGTTGGGCGGCTTCTTCGCTGCCTTCGCTTAATGCGGCAGCGGCAATACGGCCCAGTACGCCGGTGCGGGTCAAACTCTTAAAAAGCATTTCCATTCCCAAAAGTTCAATACCGCCCTCGGCTATACCGCCGCCTACGCCAGCCAGCAAAGCGCGCGTTGGGGAAACGCCGTTTTTAAGGGCTTCTTCGTAGTCCTGTTGGCCGGCGGTGGTTCCAAAGGCCACGGCCGCGGCGGCGGGGGAGCCGGTAAGCACCGTCAGCCCAATAGCAAAAACCAAACTACCGCCCGCGCCAAACAAGTCGTAAATAAATCCGTCTTTTTCGTTCTTTTCAATGCCCGCTTGCTCTCTAAAATGTTGGTGGTTTTCGTTCATAATGAGTAGCGCGTTCCGTCCCAGCCGGCGGTTTTCCTCATAGTCGGCGGAAATCTGTTCCAATTCTTTTATATGGGCTTCGTTTAATTCTTTTTTGCGCCAGTCAAGCGTCTGCGCTCCGGCTACGGTCAGCGCGCCCTTTTCCAGTTCGGCCAGTTTGGCGCGGTACGTGCGTTCGGCGTCAAGTTTTCTTGTGCCAAATTCGTACCAGTCCATTACAGCCCCTATACTTCCGCCCATCGTGCGTTCGGCGGCCTGCCACATATTTGCGCCTGCGTTGGCTACGGCTCTAAAAGGCGTTTTCCAAATGCGGTGTGTCGTATCGGGTATGCTTTCGTCTAATCGTTTGAACGCAAAAAAATTATCTTTTGCCTTGTTGTAAAGCTCCGTTTGCAAGGCATAGTTTACTTCTTCCGCCCGCTGCAACGTGGTATTTACGATTAACTGTTCTTCGGGCAAAAAGATGCTTCTGCGCTCCGGCTCCAAAGCGGCAAACGGTGCGGGGGTGGTTAAAGGGGTTTTATCGGTTTGTTCTTGTTCGTTCATAAAAGTTGCCTGTGTAATACATTGTTGTTTTTATCGCGTTTTACTAAATACGCTACGCCGTTTTGTTTTTCGTAGCGGTAGCCGTCTAAATTGCTGGTAATGGCCGCGCCCAAGTTTGGGTTAGGCTTAATGCCGTAGGACTTAAAAGTATTGTCGCCCACCTGTACGTCCATTACGTCATTACGGTTTATGGCATATCGGTTATCCATATATTTTTTGGCTACCTCCTGTACGGCTTGTTTGGCCAAATTTAGGGTGTCAGGGTCTTCGGCAAGTAAATTGATGTTTTTTCTTTGCAAAGCCCAAACAGTTTGCTCAATAATAAAACTTTTTTCTTCGGGTAAGAAAAACCCGCCTATGTTGTAGTCTTCGTAGTTCTTTACTTCGCGTTCTTTTAGTAAAGAAATCCCCTCTACTTCTATGGGGGCCAAACGGCTGGTTGAACCCGCTTCCCCGCGCACTTTGCCGCCATTAGAAAGCAAATTAGCCTGCCGGACGACCTCGCCATAAACCGTATCATTGGGTTTGGCTTGCATAGTGCCCAGCGCTTGGCGCAGTTGGGCCAAATGTTGCTTGGCGGTTTGCGTATCGTTCGTGTTAAAGGCATGGTGCTTAATGGCTCCGTCCAAAGCGGCAATGGTAGCCAACACGGTTTGCGGGTTGTTCATATCCTTATTGCCTATTTTGGGCGCCTTACCGCTTTTTATTTCCCATTCATACGCGGCAAATTCGCGCTCCACATTTTGCCAGTTTAAGCGTTTGATTTGTCCGGCGCGGGTATCTGGGCTGTCTAACAAATTATTTTGCACCCATTTGGCATATTCCAAAAGCCCCTTGGCATCCAACGGGCCAAAGTTTTGGCTGTATTGGGTAAGCGCACTGGCGGGGGTGCGCAAAAGTTGCACAATTTCTTCCTGCAAGGTTTCCGGCTCTTTTTGTGCCATAGCCAAAGCACGCTCATAAAGCGGGGCAACCTGTGCGTGGGTAGCCCCTTGCACTTTGGTTTGTTCGGCCTTGTTAATAAGGTTATTTAAGCGGTTGTAATCGTCCGGCAGTAAGTCTTTCTTTACGCCGTCAAGCACCTGCCTAGCCGCGCGCGCATTGGCGTTTATAATGGCCCCGTTTACCGCGGCCGATACGTTATCGTTAGCCTGCATATAACGCGCCAGTTGTAATTCCTCGGCGGATAGCCCGCGGCCTTGGCCGTTTTCGTCCGCAATTTTATAGACACTATCCAAATGTGCGCGCATATCCTGCGGGGTGGAAATCCCACCGGCCATACCGGCCGCGCTCTTATAAAATGCCTGCGCGGCCTTATCGGCACTTTGGCGTTCCTCGTTTAGTTGGTGTACTATCGTGCGGTTATAACTCTCCTCAAAACTGCGGGCCAAGGTTTGGCGCACAAAAGCGGCTTCCTCGGGCGTTTTGGCCATAGCGGTATATTTACTTACCAGTTGGCCGCCTTGGGTATAATAATCGCGGGCGGTGCCCTCGGCATCTTTTAATTTGCGCCCCAAAAAACCGGCGCTTACCGTTTTTCCGTTTTCGTCTAATTTCCCGTTTAACAGCTCATTGTTTTCCCGTTCAAACCCCAATAAAATTTCACTTTGGCGCGCCACACTTTCACGCTTTTGGCGGCGTTGTTCGGCTAAGGCTAATTGTTCATGCAAGGTTTTTTCCCCATGGGCCCACGGGTCACCTGCCTGCGCCAGTTGTGCGCCTATACGGGCCACATTTTGCGCTCCGTTGTCAAATAGTTCCGGCTCCGCCGCACGCACCGTATGGCCGGCCGCGCGGGTGGCGTGTAATACGGCTTGGTTTTTATAAACGGGTACTTGCATAACTAATCCCCCAAGCGGCTCTTTTTCCCGCTGGCAGCCGCGCCCAACAACAAGTTGCTGTTTTGGCTGCTTAATGTGGAAATATAGCCCCTGCGTTTTTTATTTTTTTCGTCCGTAGAAAGGCTCTCCGCCGCGTTGTCAGCCACCTGTTCCCCGCCTTGTGCGGCGGCTATGGCCCGCGCTTCTTCGTTCGCGCGTTGTTGTTCGGCTTCTGCTCTCTGGGCTGATTGTTGGCCCTTGTATGCGTTTTCACCCTGCACACCTGTTCCGGCGGCAACAGCCCCCCCTAGCGCTAGTGCGGCGGGTAATGTAGCACCGCCCGTAAACGCGGCCAGTCCGGCCAAAGCGCCCGCACCAATATAGCCGCCAAAGCGGCCCAACGGTTTTTTTACTTTTTTGCTCCACCAACTCATCTTCTCCCTCCTGTTAAAAAGCCTTTTAAGCTGTTTGGTTGCGTTTCTTTTCGTCTTGCAAATTATCAAAAATCAACCCGCCTGTTTGCACCGCACCCGTTAAAAGGGTGCCCAACATCTTAAACTTGGCATTGTAGCGCGCCTGTCTGGCGGCAATATCAGCCAATTTGGCTTGGCTTCTTAAACTGGCCGATTCCAACGCGCCCTGCTTATTTTGCTCAAAGGCTTGCGTTTCCGCTTGATAGCGCAATAAATTTTCGTCTTCTTTTAAGGCACGCTCACTACTGGAAAGCACCGCCTGCGCACTGGCGCTGGATAAATCCATGCCACTTGCCGCCATAGCGGCCTTGGCAGAACCTTCCGTTTCCGCACCCTGTTGGCGCAACTGGTGTATTTGGTTGGCGGCGCTTTCGTTAATATAAGCCGTCTGGCGTGCGGTTTGTATGTCATTTATATCGGCATTGGCAAGGTTGGTTTCTTTAAGCGCTTTGTAATAGGCGCGCTTTTGTTTTCCTGCCAAATACTGGCTTGCCACGCCGGAAAACGTATCCATTGTCTGTTGCATTACTTTTATTGTTGGGAACGCCATGTGTATCTCCTGTTTTTATTTTTTGCGCGCTTATTGCAATTCTTTTTCTTCCGTGCAGTCTTGCTGCCAAAGGTGCTTTTCTTGCGCACCGGACGGCTTACTTTTAACTTCTTCGTTCCATTCCCGCCGCATTTGCACAAACGCATCTGGGCTTGCGGCCATAATCAAATCAAACAAATACAACCCCATGGAACGCTGCCCCGCGTGAAAACTGGTTGCGTGCGGGTTGTTTGGCACAAACCCATGGCTAAAGGTTTGGCATGTTTGCATGAAATCAAACAGAAAGAGGCGCATTTCTCTGTTTTTTAATAAATCTCTTACCCGTCTAATTAATTTTTTGTTCATAATCTCCTTTCTCGGCGGGGTTTACCCCGCCGTTTTAATACCCCCCTCTAAAATCAAGTCCGGCGGTCTGTTTGTCGGCGGCGGCCAATTTTTGGCTTATATCTGCCGCGCTTTGGGCCTGCTCCATTTCGGCGGCTGTTTGTTGGGCCTGCGCCCGCTCCTGCCGGACGGCGGCCACTTTATCTTCGTCCAACATCATTTCTGTAAGCGAAAGTTTTTCCGCCACCAACCGGCCCAGCTTGTCCGTATCTAACAAGTCCAAAATTTCGGGTTTAATTTGGGCATACTGGCCAAAACTTCCCACCAACATATCCATAGAACGCGTGCCGGAAGCCTTTTGCGCCTCATGGAAAATGGAGTTAAACGTAATTTTTAATTCTTCCCCCTGCAAACTTTCGGGCGGTATTAAATCGTCATAAAGGCCCTGTTCGGCATTATAGGCATCGGCCAGCTCAATTAAGGGTTTGTGGCATTCCTCTACCAACCGTTCCAATACAGGCCCCATAATGGCAAGGCGTTCCTGCACCTTTTCGGCCACTTCGGTAGCGGTTTGGTTGGTTTTGGGGTCGGAAAGCATGGTAGCCATCACATCAACAAAAAATTGGCTTTTTAGGGTTTGTTTTACTTTGCTGACTAACAGCTCGGCCTTGCCCAAATCCATCTGTGCCTGAAAAAGCGGCTTGAGTCCGTCCGTCACGCTTTGGCTTTGCCACAACACCGCGCCGGGGCGCAAGTTAATTTCGCTCTTAAATGCGCCGGCGGTGGCCAGTAGCGGCGGTTTAATACCCATTTCTACGGCCAGATATTCGTCCGCCGTCACGCGTTGCAGGCTTTTTACCGCGCCCAAGGCCACCCAACCGGGGCCCATACCCCAAACCGCGTTGTGGTGTTTCAAATCCCACCGCGGGCAAATTACAGGGAAGCGGTCATACCCGCTTTCCCGCAAATATTCATTTACTCCGCTGGTCCAATACACAGAGCGGAAGGCTTTGTTCTTATCGTCCAAGGCATCCAGTTTTCTGTTTCTATTCGGCTCAATCAGTTGATACACGGCAATGCGCTCATTGGACGCGCCGTCTTTTTCGGCACGGTCGCGTATATGTTGGGGTACACGCGGGCCAAACGCGCTTACCATTTCACGCGGGGTAAGCCAATGGGTACAGCCAAAAGTATCTATTTTGCCCGTTTCACCCACCCCCAAATAAGTTTCCCCAATGGTAAAAGCAATCGTACGCATCACATTTACGGGGTCTTTTTCTACCAAAAAAACATAAGTCCCCACCGTAGGCAGTTCCATATACATTTTGAAAAGGGTTAAATATACGCCGCTTCTGTGCAGGGTATTTTCAATGCGGGAGCGCCGCTTTTTTAAGTATTCTGCTTCCTCGGGTGTTTCCCCCCAAACGCCCTTATCCGTACCTAATGAAAACCACTCTCTGGACGGGTTTGTCATGCCGCTCATCATACCGGCCGCCAACCACACAATATAAGTGTTCGGGTCCGCATCCAACAATTTCATATAATCCAGTGTAATTTTATCACTCGGTTTTTGGTTAAAACTGCCGCAAGTGGGCAAAAAGTGCGTGCAAATATCTTTCCAAACATCATGGTAGCGCGCGCTTTCCTGCTTAATGCTTTCAAAACGTTGTTTCGTTCGGTTATCAATGTTCATGTTCGTTTTCCTTTTTATGCGTATTGCACCACTAATTTTGTTATATTCAATGGCAACGGCTCTAAGCCATACAAACAAATCTGGGGGTGTTCTTCATGGGTGGCGCTTATATTAAAACGCACCATACCCGTAAACAGTTCCGTATCCGTTGCGTAAAACAACGGGTCCGCTTTTTGCCCGTCCGCGCCGGCATATCCGCCGGCACTGCTTTTTAGCCCCACCCGCGCACATACCGGCCGTAAGCGGTTTATAAATTCACCGTTTTGGCCACTCACACATAAAGGGAGCGTTTTTACCAAACGCACAAAGGGGAGTCCAGCAGCCACGGTTGTAGCGGGCCTTGTCAATGTAATTTGCCCATTTTGCACGGTTTGCTCCGGCTCTACGTTGCCGTCAGCCAAAATAGCTACGCGGCGGCCTTCCAAATGAGCCAAACCGTCCACCGTTTGGGTAGGAACCTCAAAGGTTTTATGCACCCCGCTATCCACATAAAACGCCTTTTCCCGCGCAGTTGGCAGTTGGGTAGCCAAAACCTCAATGGTCCGCACATTGCCGCGTTTTACCGCCAAAAACACGCGGTTTTCGCGTTCATCAGGCAGTACGCACACTTGTTCCACTTCCCCCTGCGTAGTATGGCGGGTCCACGCCAAAAGGCCGTGTTGGCGCGCATAAGAAAGGCTTAACAGCACGCCGTTATCCAACACCACCCACACCAGCCCCGTTGGGTCACTTTGGTAATCCAACTGCACAATTTGGCGGCCCTCAAATAAATGTGGGGCCAGCGCGCATAAATCTTCGGCTTGGTAGTTATCGCTAGAGTAGTCATACTGCAAATCACAAAGCCGCCCGCCCATTAGTGTGACGAACAGCACCCGCGGCCCCACCAATACGGGGCGCACCCATGCGCAACCGTAATTGCTTTGTTGTGCAAATCCGCTTTGGGTGGGCGTCAACACCTCAGCCGTATTTACAAATTCGCCGCCGTCCGTCAGCACCATTAATTTTCGGGCGCCTATGGCATGGCGCACGCTGCACATTCCGGTAGATTTTAAGTTAGCGGAAATGGCATCATCATCCTTTACTTTTAAGGACATCTCAAAATTATAATAATCGTCCGTCTTGGTTAATTCGGCATGAAACCCGTTAAACCAAGCCAACCTTGCCTGAAAGAAACGTACCTCGCTGGGCCAGCCTTGCCGCTTGCCCCACCGCGGCGCATAAAACTTCATAATATCGGCCGACAGGGCCACCGTTTTGGTATTAGCCGTCAGCTCATAAACACGCACTTCGGCGGCGGTAGGGGCCTCTGCACCCGCGCACTTAAAAGAAACCGCAAAGCCGTCCACAATTACTGGGTCAAAATGCAAGGTTTGCATATTGGGGGAATTGGCATCAAATTCACACGTTCCGGCCTCTTTCCAACCGGCGGTTTTGGAATACACATATCCTTTCATTTGCCAAGCGCCCGCCGTGGGCAAACTTATCCGTGCGGTTAATTGTGTCATTAATTTAGGCGCGTTAAATTCATACCCCAGTTTTAGGCCGTCCGTATAAGTAAAAACAGGCAATAGGGCACAGGTGTTCGGGTCATTATCGCGCGCTTTATAAGCGGTGTCATAAGTAGTCAATACCGTGCCGTCTTCGTTGGTAATAGCCCCTTGATAGCCGGGCTCCACATAAAATGCCCGTCCCTCCGGCTGCGCATTTGCGCTCATAGCCGGCAAATCATAGTTCAAATACTCCACACTGCCCGCCAAACTCCGGTTTTGTGCCGGCGGATAATTATCCAAGCTCACATACGCTTGCGCCGGCGCTTTTACTTCGTCTATGCGGCCAAACAGGTTATAGGTAAACGCAGGCAGGCGCAGCTGTATATATGCTGTTCCGGCCGTCCAATTTGTAGCATTAATGCGCAAAAACTTAATCTCGCCGGATATTTCTCCGTTAGAGTTAAAATTCTGTCCGGTGGCGCTATCCCCTATTTTGAACAAAGTGGAGGAGTAAGAACGGTAGGCTTTCCAACTTACGCCGTCCGAGCTTTGCTCCACCTTAATTGTTCCCGTCCAACTGCCGGTAGTGTCTAACTGCCAAGTACCCGCACAAGCAAATACCTGTTTCAAAAGTTCAGCCGCGGTGGCGGCGTTCGTTTGGGTAAAAGATAAACTTTTTGCTTCAAAATCTTTTTCTAACTTAAAATATCCGCCTTCGTCTTCTTTGGTAAATTGATACGCGGACATTTGGGTCAACAGCAACCGTCCGTCCGTTTCCAAGGTAAGGGCGGCTCTATCCCCGTTATAAGTATCAAAGGGGCCGTGGGTGTTTTTATAAATTTCCAAAAGCCAATTATCCGCCGCCTTTCGGGTTAAGGTATAAGGCGGTTTGCCCGCACACGCCAAAAACAACACATCACCGGATTGGTCAAAAGTCAAAAACTTTAGGTCTTCTTTTGTAAAGGGGCTTGCCAACTCATACACGTTCCCATTTTTGGTCTGATAGCCGTTTTTCCCCACAAAACGAATGTACTTTTCCCCAAATTCCACCACGCAGTTATCCGTGGGTGAAAACACAAACTTTACCAATGCCACGCCGTCTTGCGCGTATTTACGCACCGCCACCAAGCGCATACCGGGGCGGGAAAACAGCCCCCCCTGTTCGTGCAGTAGCATATTTTGCGCTACCGCCACGGCAGAGTCGCTTTTTTCCAAATCCGTACGGCCGTAAAGTTCCGGCGCCAGTTCACCGGCGGCAAAGGAATATTGTGTTTTTGTAAAAGGCATGGGGGTTCCTCAATTAGCATTTTCTTTCCTCCGCCCTGCCATAGAGCGCAAGGCGGAGGAGGTTTTTATTTACGCGCCCAGTTCTGCGCCCCACCCTACACGGGCAGAAAGCGTACCGGCGGTAAAAGTACCTTCGGGGGTCACTTTCAAGCGCACAAACTCCTTGCAAGCAAACGGCAAAGCCGCCTGCAACACAAGGCCGTCCCCAATGCCGGTGGGAAACTCGGCCAGCGTTTCGGGCGAGGTAAATGCTTGGTCGCTTGCCGTTTCCACCGCCACGGTGGTAGCCGTACCGCCGGCAAGCCCGTGCGCAAACACGGCAATTACCGCCGGATTAGCCGCCGTAGTATGGCCCACACGCACAGACGGGCCTGTAATGGCCGCCCCCTTAATGGGCGTATTATCCAACAATTCCAGTTCTTTATCGCAAATCATAGGTTCTCCTTACTTCACTACCGCTTCCGTGTTTTTCAGCACGTCGCAAGTATGCACGGGGATGCCGCTTGCTTTCAGCTCGCTCATTCCGTTTTGTGCCTCACCCAAAGAAAGCATCACATTGGATTTATTCTTGTATGCAATTTCCAACGCGCTCATAATATCACGGTTGGCATAAAACACCGGCTTGCAGGCTTGCAGGTTCGGTATGCGGTTTTTTGCCGTCACCATTAAATCCAACAGGGCATCCGCATTAATGTTGGTGGAATCAATGTTGCAAATGCGCACCACAAAGCGCCAATCGCGCACGGTAAGGCCGGTATTTAACTTGTAATGGTTTACATACATATTCAAGTTTCCGCCGTTTTCGTCTTTCCACGGCCGAACACCCAAGTCCTCATGCTTGATACCGGCGGTGGAACCCTCGGTATAAATACCGTGTACCTTGGAGTCACTCCACCCCACCAGCCAAATGGACGTATTTTTGCCATCCGCTTTACTGCCGGCGCTCAACACGTTTTTAACGGCCGGAGCATTCCCCGTCAGCGCGCTATAACGCACCCCAAAACCGTTAAAAACTTCCGGATTTTTGGCCAAATCACCGTAAAAAAGCGCTTCGGCCCAATCTTGGCCCATTTTTTCCAAAAACCCGTCACTTTCCGTTTTTAAGAAAGCCGCCTTGTCTTTGGCCAAATTATATAAGTCTTCGTCCGTCGTGGCCCACGCTTCCAGCATACCGCAGCCGTCGCGCACCTGTTCGGTTTCGCTCTTGCTCTGCTTTACACCGTAGTTGAGTTTACGCCAACCCGTTTCGGGGTAGCCGGTGCGGATAACCGATTTGAAGCCCGTTCCGTCGTTGCACTCCACCATCGGCATATCCTGAATAATTTGGTTGGTTTGGGCCAGCGTCTCGCCCACCGCCAAAATTTGGTCATTATGGGTGCGGGACAGCAAGTCAACAATATTTAAGTTTGGCATAAAAAATATCCTTTCCTTTACTTCGCGTTAGGAAACATCCGGTGCGCCAAATCCTTCTTGGCGGCGCCGCCGTTTCCGCCTACAATAAAGCGGTCGTCCGTAATGGCTTTTCCGGCCTTTACTACAAACCGCACTACGTCGGGGTGGTTTCCCAAACCGCTTTCGTTCATCAGTTTACGGAAACCCTCGTCGGCAAATGCGCGCATGGCGCGTGCCACGGCCGCTTCGTTCTCGGCCACTTGGGCAGGGTCCGTGCCCCACTCTTGGTGGACGATTTTTAAGTTTTTCTCGGCCTCTTTGCGCACAAACTCGGCCATTTCTTCCTGTACGGCCTGCGTGCGTTTATCGTCGGCCACTTTGGCAAACTTGGCTTGCCAGTCCAAAATGGCCTGCGCGGCTTGGGGCGAAATTTTATTTTCGGTGCAAAGGGCTTTTAATTCGTCAATTTCGCCCTCTGCGTATTCCAACCCGTCCGCACCTTTAATGTCAGCCAACGCCTCCGGCGCGGCCTTATTTACGTCTTTTCCGGCGGGTTTATCGTCCGCCGGCCCTGCTGCACCCGGTTGGCCCGTGGTGTCCAAAATGGTAGTGTTTGCGGTCGGTTGTGCGGGGTCCGCGCTACTTTGCGCGGGGTCCGCCGCACTTTTTGCGGGGGCCGCGCTGCTTTGCGTGGGAGCCGCACCGTCTGCGGGGGTCGCGCTACTTTGCGCGGGGGCCGCCGCACCGTCCAAAACGCTGGGAGTGCTTGCGTGCGGCTCTGTACCGCCAGCACCCGCATCAGCGGGAACACCGGCTTGGTGGGCTAAACAGTTTAGCCCGTCCAAGAGTTTGAAAAGTTTTTTCATGTTTCTCTCCTTAATTTCTATATACCGTCTGAATTTTTTGGCTTATCTGCCCGCTACCGGCGGCAAAGCCCCCGGTAGATAACTGCACGCATAACGCGCCACCGTGTCCCCTTCTTCGCGGTTGGTATATTGGGCTTTATCCAACTCCATGAGCTTTTGGTTTTGGGCCTGTTGCATCAGGGCGCTGTCTTGTGTTAGGGGCAAGGCTAAATCGCACGCCAAAGTCCACGCAAACACCCGCACAAAACATTCATCAAATTCGCTCGGGTCCGTGATATGGCGTGTATATACGGCGTACGGCTCTCTGGCGTTGCACAAAATCACACGGCCAAAATCCGGCACCGCCGTAATATGAAACCTTACCGGCATATTACCCAACATCACACGCTGCACATGGGCCGCATCCGCGGGGTATTTATACACATATTTCCAACCGGGGGCCTCGGCCGCCAACAGAGCCAAGGGGGCTGTTGTTTCGGCAAATTTCCACGGGTGAGCGCGCAAGGTTTCCCCCAAAGCCACCTCATAAAACAGTTCGCACTTACGGGCACGCTCGTTTTCGTCCGTTAAAGCGTTAATAGGTGCCTGCCCCAAGTTGGCCAAAGCCAAGTTGCAAATATCAATTTTGGATATTTTCATACACTCCACTCCACCTCATAAGTTGTCTTTTGCTCCCAAATACTCCGCTGCTCGCGCGAAGCCACCGGCGCGGCAAACGTCAAGGCCAGCGCGTCGGCTAGGTCGGGGCTTTTTCCCAACCGTGCTTTAATTTTATCTTTGGCTTCCAAGCGCATTTTTCCGGCCTCGTCAAAATCATACACCGCACTGGCCAGTTCATTGGCTAGGGTGGTTTCTTGCTCCGGCAAAGCGCCGCCGTGTCTTATCCATTCGGCCATTTCCCCCCACAATTCCGCGCGTTTATTGCGGTAGCGCCCCGCTTGCAAGGGGGCCCCGCCAAACGGCACTTCCGTCACCTCATAGCCCAGTGAGCGCAACACATCAATCACGCCGGCGCCTTGGCCCGCATCCACAAATACGGCGTCCGGCCGGAAGTCTTTTATTTCCTGCGCCACCAGTCCGGCCAGTTGCACGTTATCCAGTTTGGCCAGCACACGCGGGGCAAAGCTCTGTAAACCTTGGCGGCGGATAATCACGCTCCGGTCGTCACCAAAGCGCGCGGGGTCCACGCCCAGTATTTTGGGTGCGCCGCGCAAATCGTATTCGCTGTACAACCGTTTTTGCGCCGCAAGCACCAGGTCAATGGGGATTAATACGTCCGTTCTGCTGGCGGTAAAATCACACAAGTATTCTTGGCGGAATAGATTTTCGGGCGTTTCGGTTTGAATACGCGCCAATTCGTCCTGCGCAATGATACCTGTTTGGTCGGCGCGGTACATACCGGCCCACCACTCCCCGTGCGGATTTGCGGCAAATTCTTTAGCGGCATGGCAGTACACATCATAAAATTGGTCTTGCCCTTTGGGTGTTCCCAAAAACACACACCACCCTTTGCGGCTGGTAAGCATGGGGCGGATAATTTCGTTAAACACATTGGGTTTGATTTGGGCGTATTCGTCCAGCACTATTCCGTCGGCATAAGTACCGCGCATGGCATCGGGTCTATCGGCCCCCAACACACGCACCACCGCCCCGTTGGGCAAGCGCAAGGAAAGTTTGGCTTCGTTTATTTGGAGCAGGTTTTTTATTTGGCCGCTAGCGGTTGGCATAGCCGCCAACGGCGCGGTAAAACGCTTAAAATAATCCCACACAAGCATTTCAGCCTGCTTTAGAAAGGGCGCCACATAAAAATATCTTCCGTTGGGCAGATTCAGCATACAGGCTTGTTTGAGCAAGTGGTTTACGGCGCAAACGGTTTTACCCATTTGGCGGTGCGTGACGAGTACGCAAAAGCGGTGGCTTTCCAGTTGCGGGTGAATTTCTGTTTGGGGGAATCTGGGCGTGTACGGTATCAGCAAGCTAGGCATGGCGGCCCCCCTCTTTTTGGTCTGCTAGGCTACCCAAGGAAACGGAAAAAGAGCTTGCCGCCTTATCCTGTTTACGTCCGTCGGCCACTCCGCCCAAATACGCCCCGCGCTTTTCTTCTGTCCGCGTACCTTCGCCGGAAACCATATCGTTGGTCTTACCAAAATGGTTTTGGCCCTCTTCCCGGCGCGTACCTTCGTTTCCGCGGCAACTGTTCGGAAATTCCGAACAACTGCTTTGGCTCTCTATCCGGCGCGTACCTTCCGCCCTGTTTGGTCCTGTTGCCGGCTCCGGCGCAGTTGCCCAAGCCAGTACCAACGGTTCGCCGGCAGAACCGGGCAGTCCTTTTTCTGCCTGAAACACGCCTTTAATTTGCCCAATCATTTTTAAGGCGGCTGTTCTATCCCCATTCTTGCTAGGTTTTCTGGCAATATCGTTGAGAATAGAAAAATACTCCGTCGTACTCATTAGTGCGCGGGCTTGCAGTTCGCGTTTTATTTCCTCCACCCTTGCTAGCACATTGCTACGGTTGCACGCGCGGGAGGCGTTTGGGTAAAGCGTATTCAGGTTAGCCGTTTTAGAATCTTTATGAGAAAGTTTATAGGCTTCCAAACGGGAATATCCCCGCGCCAAAAGTTGCGCGAGGAGTTCGTCCTCAAAATTCCATTTATTTTTGCCTTTGCGCGCGGCTTTTACTTCGCAGAAATCGGAAAACAGTTGCAGTTGCACGCACGGGGAGCCATACGGCGCCGCTAACAGGCGTTTCATTTCCCCGTCCAATGCAGTAGTCAGTTGTTCCAAAGGGTCCATTTGTTTTTTAGGCATAAAAAAACCAACCTTTTACGGTTGGCGGAGTCCCCAAAACAACACAACAGGATTTTTTCCAGAAATCCTTTTTGGTTTAAGCAACTGATACAGTATTATGGAAAATTTTTTTCCAAAAATCAACCCCGCCAAACCGCGGGGCTGTTTACCAAAGGAGTCAATCCCCTAACGGGACAACGGGTATGCCGTCAGGCCCACACCCGCCATATTCAACACGGCGCATACCGTAGCAAAAGACGGGTTCCCCTTGGCCGTAAAGGACCGATACAGCCCCGTCCGGCTCACGTGTACCTTGCGGCTTACCTGCGTAGCCCCCAACGCGCGCACGACAATCCCAAGCGAAGTTTTCAGCAAGTCCATATTTTGGTTGTCGGCGTATTCCTGCAAGCACAGGCTCACATACGCGCGCAAATAGGCAGGGTCACTTTTTAACCGTGCCAGTTGCACATCATCAAATTTAGGAAATTTGGCCAAAACTTTCTTTTGGCGTGCGTTCAAATTAATCATTTTCTACCTCCCGCGTTAAAAAATCCTCTAAATAGGCCCGCGCCGCCTCAATATCGCGGCTTTGTTCCGTTTCTCTCCTTGATAGTGTAGTATATAAACTACACATTATCAAGCGCGCAGTTTAGTTCAGCCCAACTAAATTCACTTCTTGTTGGGTTTTGTTCGGCCAAATGGGCAATTTGTGCCACCAAACGCACTTTTTTAGCCACATCTGCCTTTCCCTCGTCATTCGTATACAAATCCAAGGGCAGATAAAAATCACGCCATTTTATGCTAAATCCGCGGCCGTTGGAATAAGGCATATAAAATGCCGGCACCAACTGTTCCGTACCGTCCGCCGCGCGCCGGCGCAACTTGGGCACCGCACCGCAATAAACACATTGTTTCTTCCAAAAAACGGTTTCAGCCGGCTTATCGGGTGCCACACGCAACATAACGGGCAACGCCGCATAGCCCGCCTTGCCGCATTTTTCACATTCGTTTGCCGCCCGCACCGCCGGAAGCGGTTTTTTTTCAGGGCCAAACTCTCGCACAAATTTCCTCATTATTCTCTCCTCATTTCGTCCAAATATCCGGCCACGCGCTCACGCACCGCACGCATGGTATTACACCCTTTGCGCCACCCATGGCGCATAACGGCAAAAGCCGTCTGAACCGAGCCGCCGCACAACGCCACTATTTTTTCAAAATCGGCCCTATCGTTTTCAAACGCGCTGTTTATGGTTGAATTGTCGTTTTTTAAGAGTTCCGGATTTACCGCCTCTAGCCATGCCAGAAGCGTTGTTTCCCGCACACTTTTGGGGTGCTTAAAATCCAACACATAAAATTCTTCCCCTTGAGGGAGTTCGTCCTGCCACCGTTTTTGGTTGAGGTACGCATCCGCCCGCGGCACAAACTGCCCGTCCTGCTTTACCCATTCCCGCAAGCATTTTTGCTTTTCCAAAACCGGCAAAATCTCACTAGGCTGAAATTTCCCCCGTTTCCAACGTGCCAAAGCGCGTGCTTTGTTTTTTTTGTTCGGATAGGCCGCCCAAAAAGCCGCAAATCCTGCCAAAAAGTCCGTGGGGGACGTACAGGGGGTTGTAGTTTTCTTGCCGTTATTAATTTCTTTAATACTACTTAAAGGGCGTGTCAAATTTTGATACAGGTGGCATGTCAAATTTTGATACGCTACATCCTGTGGCATATCAAATTTTGATACGGTATTTGCGCTTTCGGTATCTCCCAAGGCAAAAAGTTCGCCTTTCGGGGTGGTTGTGCCTGCTTGGGTTTGCCCCATGGCCGGCCCAACACCCGCCAAAACGCCCGCTAGCGGCTCATTATCAGCCGTTGCCAACGTAATTTTGGTAATGCCCCTATCTGTCAGCTCCACGCGTATTAAGCCCAACTGCACTAAGCCTTTCAAAGCTGTGCGCAGGCTATTAACACTTACGCACATCCGTTTGGCCAATACGGCCAACGGGGCCGAAATACTCCAAAACGGATGAACCACCATAACTTTCAACTTTTGATACGCGCAAAACATACCCGCATGTTTCCATAATGCGGGTATGTCTTCCTCGCACCTCCAAAGTTTTGCATATCCTTTACTCATATCAAATCCCCGCCAAACAGGTCACTTCTTTCATGGCGGCACCATGGCTTAAATAAATATCCTCTGCCAGTATTTCCAAGGTCTGTCCGTAAGGTGTCAATACACGCGCAACGGCACATTCGCAAGCCGTCCACCCCCACCCCAACAGAACCCCCTTTTTAACG
>ERZ1026846.355-NODE-355-length-36263-cov-30.526375_pt1 | contig 36263 bp, 54 predicted proteins | sample MGYA00380153_ERZ1026846 | MGnify/ENA primary metagenome ERZ1026846 (study PRJEB33269, sample SAMEA4719789) | human gut metagenome | biome: human-associated habitat; feature: organic feature; material: feces | place: Cameroon | collected 2013-10 ...
GAAAACCGACCTCCAATAGTTAGATTTTTTGGTCTAACTTCTGGGGGTCGGTTCAATATAGCAAATTTACTGGGGAAATAAAAAGAGCGCGAGACGGGACTCGAACCCGATGATAAAACTCTATAACACCAATAAATACTGGCTTTTTCTAGAATCATGGAATATTTCGTGGAATACTTTTCAGTTCAATATCGTGCTCTGAACAGAATGTTTTGAAAGCATCCATTGATTCTTTCGTGTCATTCAGTGAAAAAAGTTCTAACCAGGCGCGATATTTTTTCTCCATCTTTTTTTCAAGTGTATCGCCAAACAAAGAATCTGTCATATATTCATCTATCTTTTGGTCAACAGCCATACGCTTTTCAGAGAAGGTCTGTTGATAACGTGATTTCATTATATGATCCGATTTCCAGCCACCACGATCTTGGGCATATTTATCAGGAATCCGTAGCAAGGTCATAACAGAGGCGTTCACATGGCGCAGATCATGAAAGGTCATTTTAGGAATATCGGAATTTTTAACAATTTTCGCCCAACGTTTAGATAGAGCATTGACAGTAATTGGAACAAGTCGGTCCGTTTCCACCTGATCTATAAGATTTTTAATATATTCTGGAATACGGAGTGTACGGTTACGTTTAGGCTGTTTACCTTTATTCTTTACGACGGACTTATTATGTTCATCTGTTACGATAACTTCTTTGATTGTTATAAAATTTCCGTCAGATGATATTGACTTTGATTTTGTCAATCCAACAATTTCTGATGCTGTAAAGGATAGCCACATAGCGAGTAATACTGGAAGTTCAATATTGGTTCCCTTTACTAACTTAAAAATAACATCTGGTGTTGATAATTCATGAATTTCAGTAGATACCTGTGGAAGCGTCACATTTGTTTCTACTGACGGTGCATATACATTTAAGACAGAGACAATTAGGCCATATTCGTTATGTACAGTTTTCGCGGATATAGGAGTGTTCTTTTTCTGGGTTTTACGTTTAGATTCTTCATTTACCGCAGCACGCAATACTTCCAGATTAAGATCGGCTAATTTTTTGCTTATTATACTTTTAAAGGCGTTCCGCTGTATAGTTCTGTATCCACGGATTGTAGAAGGGGAGAGAACAGCGTCTGATGTCAGTATGTACTTATCAATTGCCTCGTATAAAGTCAAATCGTGTGACTGCTTATGTATTTTCTTGTTTTGCTTAAATTCTGCAACTTTTCTATTTACATCTGCGGAAGATGTGCCTGTGATAGAAACGTATACTTTCTTCTGTTTTGGCTTTCCTGTTTTTTTATCGATGATAGGATTACTAGCCTTATCAAAACACAGTTCAGTATGAGAGTATACTTTTTTTCTTATGCTTCCGCTAGGAAGCTCACCAATACGTTTTTTTGCCATATGTACCATCCTTTCTATTTTTGAGTATAAAAATAACAGCCAGCAGAGAACATCTGTTCCGCTTGCATTTGGCTGCTCCGAATGATACAATATGCTTTGTGAGAGCTTCTGTATCATTCAGAAGGATTGCCCTTGGTATTACGGTACTAGGGGCAATTTTATATTTAAAAATCTAATTTACTTCCTTTGGATCTATTACATCTCCAACATAATGTTTGTAAATTTTCAACAGATGTGATACCACCTTTTGAAATCGGAATAATATGATCGACTTCAAGTAATAGGTTTGGTTCATTTTTTTGTGAAGCACCACATTTCTGACAAGTGTATCCATCACGTTCCAAAATACTTTTTCTTAAATTACTTGTCATTAAAGCTCTTTGTCCAGCAGCACTTTTTTTGAATTTTACTAATTCTGACAGATAAACCACAAACCGGTTTAAATTATCAAGGTTGAAAACGACATCACATTGTGTTGCTGCATTACCACCAGAACTTGTGTATTTGAATATGTACTTTGGAAAATAAATTGTGCTTAAATCAATAGGTTCGAAACCGAGTTTTTTCTCTAAATTTTTTTTGTCAAATGTTTTAATCAAAAATGGGATTTCGGAACTAATTCCATTGATAATGTTGTTTTTTTCATTTACCAATAAGTTTTTACCATTTTCAGCAGCTTCAAAATTATTCAGCATATTTTCAAATTGTGCAAGGTTTTCCTCGGTGCTCTTAATATTAAAATATTTGCATATATATTTAAATGGTTGCTTTCGAGCTGAATCACAAACGCTTCTTGAACAGTTACAAATATTTGGTGCAAACACCTGTTTTTTTAATTCTGGACGCTTGTAATTGTAATTACTTGCATCCTGATAAGTTGCCTTTCCATAATCTAGCTGATCTATTCCTATGTGGGTTCTTTTTAATTCATAAATATGATCATTAAGGTCATTGCAGTCTTTTGTATATTTTTCAATTTTGTTTTTCAATTCAATAAATGAATTGCTTCTATAGTATATTAATTTATACAAAAACCAAGCTAAGATTAATAAGATAATAATGACTAATAATAGCATAACAAAAATCCTCCTATTTTTTCAAAAAGTTTTTAATCGAAGCTCTATAAGAGCCTGTTCATATCCAAGCAACCTGGAAAGCTGCTCGGTAGTAGTTTGTTGGTTCTCAAAAATGATTTCATCCGGGATCAGAAGCTCTGCTGCAAATGTGTTTGCTTCAATTTCTAATTTTGATGTGAGCATGAGAGTTTTATTCCGGATAAAATAACAATTTTCTTTTCGATGCATGATAGCATGTCCAAGCTCATGTGCCATAACAAGGCGCATCTCATTTTCTTCCAAATCCTCATTCAGAAAGATGCATTTGTGGTTCTTAAGAAACATGTAGCATCCGGCTTGACTTCCAAGCTCGCCGATCTGGACTTCTACATTCAGACACTCTGCAAGCTTGTATGGATTTCTCGTATTGAATTTTTTTACGTAATAATTTACTAACTGCTTTATGTCTTTTCTCAATTATGTAGCACCTACTTTTTATTCTTATTAGGATTGTACTTCTCTTTATTAATAGGTTTTAATCTGCGCATCATCAACTCGATTTGACCGAGTAGCAATTCAGCGTCTTCTGCAGTGACAGGTTCTCCATCGTAAGAGAGAGGACCATCTGCGCCATTCATTAATTTCTGTCGAATGTTTTCCATGTCTTTTGCTATATCGCGTTCATCTTTAGTGGAAAGTTGAGAAGTGTTGTTGATTTTCTCCGTAGTTTCTCCATTCATTAAATAATTAATGGATACACCGAAATAATCAGCAATCTTTTGTAATCTTTTTGCAGATGTTCCGCCACTTTTTAATTTTCCAAGTGAACCTCTGCCAAATCCCAATTCTTTTTCGAGCGCTGTTAGAGCAATTCCATGTTCATCACATAGTTGTTTAATAACTTCATATGTAGACATAGCTTTCCTCCTAAAATAAAAGTAGAAAAAATTCTACAAAAAGTATTGACAACGTAGAAAAAAAGCTATACAATACAAACATGAAGTAGAAAAAAATCTACTTCACGGCATATAGTAGAATAATTTCTTTTTGTTTTGTCGTTAAAACAATTATAGAATAAATTCTACTATATGTCAATAAAAAGTAGAAAATATTCAAAGGAGGCATAGTATTGATTTACAACAAAATCAGGGATATTTGCAAGGAAAAAGGCATGAGTGTTGCTGCTGTTGAAAAAAAAGCAGGATTGAGCCACGGAGCAATTTCTAAATGGAACAATTCAACACCATCCGCAGAAAACCTTAATTCTGTTGCAAAAATCCTAAAAGTTAAAATTGACAAACTTCTTGACTAGAAGATACCACAACATCAGTCCAATAAGCAGGACAGAAAAATAGCCCCAAGTAAAATTACTCAGGACTATCTATAGAAGTTAAATCAGTGTGAAATGTGAATTGACATATTGACGATCAACTTCTATATAACCGTATTTTTCAAGCTCAGCAATGACATTAAAGGCAATTTCATAAGAAAGACCAAGCTCAGTCATTAAATCTAAGTCTTTAAAGTCTTTTATGCCAGTTATAGCTTTGGCTTGAAGAAATTTTAAGGACTTTTCAGCAGTATGTGTCATGTGTATTTCCTCCTTTCTATTTTTGATATACACATATTAACATGCAACTCGAAAAGATTTGTACCATTTTTAGAAAGGAGAGTGAGAAATTATGCCAAAAACAAATTTATGCGAGGATAAAATGAAAAAGAGAGTTGATTATGTCGCTGGTTTGTTAAGAGGAGGTTTTCGGCAGAATAATCTATCAACAGCGGATGTGAGTGCAAAAAGTGGTATTCCAACACGAACAGTCACAGACAGACTTTTACATCCAGAAAAAATCCGATTAAAGGATTTATTTAAGCTGGCGGATATCGCAGGAGTAAAAATCACATTTGAAAATAAGGATGTACCAGAGTAGGAGGTGGAGAATGAAGCAGATCAGTAAAGTATTTATAGCGGTAGGGCTTGGAATTATGTTTATTGGCGGAATGCTCGATGCGGATGGAACGTATTATGTTTTTCTGCTGATCGCTATGGCACTCGGAGCTTTGGTTGCACTTATGGGAGTTGCGATCATGGATGTGGAGAAACGCCGGGAAGAAAAGCGGAAAGCATACTTTTACATGATCCGCCGGAGGGACAAGCTTGACGCTGATGTTGAGTTCCTTGGGGAATTTGAGGAGGTGGCAAAGTGACAAATGCTCAATGCGTAAGCGGTGAGGAAAATCCGAATGTCGAGGATATAGCGGTCGGCATGATTATTACAAAGGTGGCAACGGATTTTCATATTGAGGTTGACGCTGAAGGATACATACCGCTTTACCATCAAATGAAAGGATGGTTACTCAGTGAAAAAGAAAAATAGCACCATAACATTCTTTGGCGAGAACTGGTGCTATTTACCGTAGGAATACAAAAGTATTTCTGCGTTTATTGTAACACGAAAATTAAATATTGGAAAGCGTGAAAATTATGTTTTTACGAGAATGCAGGATCTGCCATTGTTCAATGGATGCCGGAGAAGGTCAGAACGGTAAATGTGATGATTGCATATCGGGTGAGACCAAAAGGCGGGAAAACGAGAAAAAGGTCACTGAAATGGTCAGATCAACAAAATATTATCAAATGAGTTTGGAGGAATTTTTAAAATGAACATTACAAAAATCAAAATCAAAAATCTTTTTGGAATCAGAGAGTATGAAGCAGACGGAACATCTGTTGAGCTGTCTGGAAAAAATGGAACAGGAAAAAGTTCTGTTCTGGATGCAATTAAGTATGCACTGACGAATAAAAGCGATCGTGAGTACATCGTACATAAAGGGGAATCAGAGGGGGAGATCATTGTCGAGACAGACACAGGTATTTCCATTGACCGCAAGGTCAGAACAGGAAAAGCACCTTATAAGTCAGTAAAAAGAGACGGCTTGGAGGTTGGAAGTCCAGAAGCTTTTTTGAAAGAATTATTTACACCATTGCAGCTCAATCCTATCGAGTTCATGAACATGGATAAAAAACAGCAGAACGCCATTATTTTAGACATGATCGAGTATCCATGGGATATGAACAAAATCAAGGAATGGTTTGGAGAAATCCCGGCATGGGTGTCTTACGATCAGAACATCCTCTCTGTGCTGAATGATATTCAGGCAGAAAACGGCGATTATTATCAGAACCGCCGCAACATCGACCGCGATATCAGAAATAAGAAAGCATTCGTTGAGGAGATCGCTGCCAGCATTCCAGTCGGATATGATGTTACGAAATGGGAGAGCGCAAGTGCCGGGGATATTTACAGACAGATTGAGCGGTTGCAGAGAGAAAACCAGACAATTGAAAAAGCAAAAATGTTAATGGAAAGCAGAGAGAATAAAATCAGAAAATTCGATGCTGACAGAGAGATTGAGATTGCGGCACTCGACCGGGAAATCAGCAACCGTGCAAACCAGATTGATAAATCAGTTGCATCATTAAATGAGCAGATCAGGGAATACGAAAAAGAGAAAGAACAGCTTGCATCCAAGAAGCAGGACAAGCTTGAAGTGATCGAGCAGACCTATAAGGCGAACGTAGCACATTTTGATGCAGAGGTTGCCGAGTATGCAGAATATGCGGATAAAAAGCCAAATGATGTGACGGATTTGCAGAATAAGGCAAAGACGATCGAGGAGATGCAGAGCCACATTAATGAATATAAACGCATGATTGGCTTGCAGGAAGAGATTGCAGAAATGAAAGAACAGTCGCAGAGTCTCACAGATAAGATTGAGAAAGCAAGAACACTGCCGGGAGAAATCCTTGCCGACTGCACAATCCCGATTGATGGTCTTACCGTTGAAAATGGAATTCCTCTTATTAACGGACTTCCGGTATCGAATCTGTCAGAGGGAGAAAAGCTTGATTTATGCATTGATGTTGCTTTGCAGAATCCGAATGGCCTTAACATCATCCTTATTGATGGAGTGGAGAAATTGGCGACAGACCTTAGAGAAAAACTTTATGCGAAATGCAAAGAAAAAGGTTTACAGTTCATTGCTACCAGAACGACTGATGATGATGCAATGACAGTAGTTGAGTTATAGGAGGACATATCATGGAAAACACAGAGATCATGACGGTAGAACCGAATACACAGCTTTCATCAAATGTTTTTTCTGATCCGGAAGCTTTTCAGAATTTATTTAATATAGGGAAAATGTTTGCATCATCTTCCCTGGTGCCACAGGCATATCAGAATAAGCCAATGGACTGCACGATTGCGGTTGATATGGCAAACCGCATGGGAGTTAGTCCGATGATGGTTATGCAGAATCTTTATGTTGTGCAGGGAAAGCCGCAGTGGAGTGGACAGGCTTGCACATCAATGATTATGGCAAGTGGAAAATTTAAAAATGTCCATCATGTATACACTGGCGAACGCAATACGGATTCTTGGGGATGTTTTTTAACTGCTGAAAAGGTAGATACCGGAGAAACCATAAACGGTGCAGAGGTAACCATTCAGATGGCAAAAGATGAGGGATGGTACGGAAAGAACGGAAGTAAATGGAAAACCATGCCGGAACTTATGCTTGCTTACCGTGCATCCGCATTTTTTGCAAGAGTGCATATTCCAAATTCACTTATGGGATGTTCTGTTGAAGGAGAAGCAGAGGATATTGTAAAGGCTGCAGCACCTGCAGTACCAGATATTTTTTCTGATCCACAGAATGAGAAACTTATGAAAGAAGCATCGGAGGTATTTGATAATGTTACTGAATAATGAAAATTACTATTCAAAGGAAGCTGATCGGGAGTATCTCTCGGTCAGCCAGTATAAAAACTTTATGGGAACTATCGGAAAGCCAGCGTGTGAATCACAGGCCATGGCAATGCTCAACGGAGAATGGGAGCTTGAAAAGACAACAGCTCTTTTGGTTGGCTCTTATGTGGATTCACATTTTGAGGGAAGCCTTGACTTGTTCCGTGCACAGAATCCTTCCATTTTTACAAAGTCCGGGGATTTAAAAGCAGACTACAAAAAAGCGGAGGAAATCATCAACCGTATTGAAAGAGATGAAACCTTTATGCAGTTCATGTCCGGAGAAAAGCAGGTCATTATGACCGCTGATATGTTCGGCGCAAAGTGGAAAATCAAGATGGACAGCTACATTGCAGATAAAGCGATTGTGGATCTGAAAGTTATGAGAGAACTGCATAAGGCTGAATATACAAAGGATTTCGGCTATATGGATTTCATTCAGTATTGGGGATATGACATCCAGGGTGCAGTGTACCAGGAAGTTGTTTATAGAAATACCGGAAAGCGGTTACCATTTTTTATCGCGGCAGCGTCTAAGGAAAAAGAAACAGATATCGAACTGATCTGGATCGATGATGAACATCTTCATGAGAAGCTTATAGAGGTGGAGCAGAATACGCCTAAGATTCTTGCATTGAAATCCGGTGCAGTAGAACCTATCCGGTGCGAATTATGCGATTACTGTAAGCACACAAAGGTGTTAAAGAAACCTATTCATTATTCAGAGCTGCTGGGAGAAGTTTAAATGAAAACAGTCGGAATTGTTACAAAATACAATGATAACTGCATTTTCTGTGGCAGACCTACCACTGAGGAACATCATCTTTTATTTGGCAATGGATTCAGAAAGCTTGCAGAGGAAGATGGAATAAAAGTTCCGGTTTGCGAGTACTGCCACACGAAAAGTCCTGTTGCACAGCGTGTCCATGACAATACGACAGCAGAAAAGTTGAGCAAAATTGCAGGACAGCTTGCATGGGAAAAGCATTGTGTGGCATCCGGTCACACAGAAGATGAAGCCAGAGAGCTTTTTCGTAAAAGGTATGGACGCAGTTATTTATAGGTTGAAACACCTGACTGTCGAGAACTGCTCGGCGGTTAAAAGAAAACATCATGAGGATTTCATAATATATCACGAATTTTGAAAGCCATGGTTCCCCGGTGCTGATATAGTGCCGGGAGAAAGGAGTAAATCTTGGAAGAATTAAAAGTTACAGAATATAAGGATATGAGGGTGCTGACAACACAGCAGATCGCGGAAGCATATGGAGCAGAGGAAAGAAGAATATCTGAAAACTTTAATGCAAATAAGAAAAGATATGTTGAGGGAAAGCATTACATAAAACTTGAGGGAAAGGAATTAAAGGAATTTTTGCAATCCGTAAATTCCGTAGTACAAAATCCAAGTAAAGTTCGGGCGCTGTATCTCTGGACAAAGAAAGGAGCTTTTCTCCATGCAAAATCGTTAAATACTGATACCGCATGGGAAGTATATGATCGTCTGGTTGATTCATATTTCGATCACAGTAATCTGCTTGATGGTATGTCGCCAGAGCTGAAAGCGGCACTGATCGTAGATAAGCGCGTGACGAAAGTAGAGAACCGGATTAATCATATCGAAAATGACATGCCACTCTTCGGGGCTGAATCAGATGAACTATCAGCTCATGTAAAACGCAAGGGTGTAGAGATGCTTGGCGGTAAGCTTTCCGAGGCGTACAGGGATAAAACATTGCGTCAGAAGGTATACACCGATATTTACGGACAGTTAAAGCGAGAGTTTGGTATTTACGATGACGATGGCAAAGCAAAGAGTTATAAGGCATTAAAGAGAAAGAATCTTGCGGATGCACATGAATTTGTTGATTGTTACACTCTTCCGGCATATTTAGCAGAGCAGATTAATGATTGCAATGCGCAGATCAGAATGGAGGACGGTGCCGATGGAGTATAAATTTACAGTTCCGGGGCGTTTGGAAGGCTTGAACAATTACACGGCAGCAAATCGCACCAACCCATATAAGGGCGGAAAGGTAAAAAATGATAATGAGAATCACATCATGTGGTGTATCAGACAGCAGCTCCATGGTGTACATATCGAAAAGCCGGTACTGATCTATTATCACTGTTTTGAAAAAGACAACAGGAGAGATGGGGACAACATTCTCTCCTGCGCAACAAAGTTCATTCAGGACAGTCTCACAAAAACAAAGGTGCTGCAAGAAGATAACCGCAGATGCATCCCTCATTTTTATCATGATGTTTCTGTAGATAAAGAGAATCCGAGAATTGAGGTCACAATCACGGAACTTACGCCGGAACAGGCAAAAATGAAATTAAGAGACTTACTTAAGGACTTGGAAACGAGGTGATTTCTTGAACTATTTAGCTGAGATAAAAGCATTTTATGACAGGCTCGAACTAAACCCGCAGCCCAACACTGCAATCGCCTTATGGCATGCATTAATGTCCATAGCGAATAAAGCAGGGTGGCCAGATACGTTTACGGTAGCCTCGTCAGTCCTTGGACTTCGGTCTGGATTAAATGTATCAGCGTTAAAGAGAGCGAGAAACAAGCTTGCTACAGATGGGTTCATCGAATGGAAATCGCGCGGCGGGAATCTTGCAGCACAATATAAAATAAATAGTCTTGTGGTTCAAAATTACAGTAAAAATGAACCACAAGATGAACCACAAAGTGAACTGCAAATTGCACCACAGTTTGCACCACAAAGTGAACCTATTAATAAACAAAGACATAAACATAAACAAAATACACCCCCTATATCCCCCGTGGGAAAATTCGGAGAGTTTGCAGCAGCCTATCCGAAACGGTGTACTGGTTGTCTTGCTGAAACAGAATACTGCAATGCGGTACTGGCTGGTGTGCCGGAAGATGATCTGGTATTGGCCGCACAGAATTATGCAGATATATGCAGACGGGAGAAAACAGCAGAGCGGTATATTAAAAAGCCGGAGAACTTTTTACGAGAGAATTTGTTTATGCAGTATCTGAAAGGAGAGAACGATGGATCAGTTGGAAGAGATACTGGAACGCATGAAAAATCACTCAACGAACTTATGCAGGAATGTGGAGACACAGGAGACTTCCAGGGATTCTGATGTGTGTCCAATTTGCGAAGGTCGGGAGTGGATCTTGAAAATAAAAGACGGAGTTGAAATAGCAGTACCGTGTAAATGCCGTGAGAAAGCGGTCATGTCAAGGCGGTTGCGATTCGCAGATATACCGGAGGCATTCCGTGGGATGGATCTGAGATCGTTTCGGATGGACGTGTACAGGAAGCAGGAAAGTAAAAAGATGGTGTCAGATGCTTGTAAAATCATAAAAACCTATCTGGATGATTTTGAGAGTCAGAAGGAAAGAGGCATGGGACTGTATATTTGGTCGAGGACAAAGGGAAGCGGTAAGACGAGGATTGCTGCCGGGATTGCAAATGAACTGATGAAAAGATACACAGTCAAATTTGCAGTATCACTGACCATCCTGCAGGAAATCAAGAATACATGGCGCAGGGATGCAGCAGGCAGTGAAAGCCAGCTTTTAAATGCGCTTTCCACAACGGATATTTTGATCATTGATGATTTTGGTGTGGAAGCACCGGCGGCATGGATCAACGATAAAATGTATCAGATCATCAACGAGCGGTACATAAACCAGAAGGTAACGATTTTTACGAGTAATGATCCGCTGGACAAAATATCCTATGATGACCGGATCACGAACCGGATCAAGGAGCGGACATATCAGATCGCATTTCCAGAAGAATCAGTCCGGGATCATATCGCAGAGCGGATGCAGGAGGAAATCATTGAAAAAGTGATAGCGAGCGGAAATATAAAATAAAAATTAAAAGGATTATTAACATGGGAGAAATGACCAAGACAAGCGCAAAATACTGCCGTAAATGTATTTACTCATACAAGCACAGTCAAACAGAGGTTATGTGCGGATATTATTTACAGACCAGATTAAGGCGTGGATGTCCGGTTGGGATGTGCGACAAGTTTGAAAAGAAAGGTAGAAAGAGGAGGGTACAGTTGAAATGACAGATGAAACCAAGCAGGAGATAGAAGCGGCATTGATGTTGTTAAAAAATACACTGATAAGAAATGGTGTAAGCATAGCACTTGCAGGAAGTGACGATACCGGAAAAGACAATGGATGCATTATGTTTTTTGATACCGCAGAGTATTGTCGCACCGGGAAATTTAAAGGGATATCTGTTAAAACAATAGATTTAGTGAGGTAGAAATATGATTTTTTTAAATTCAGTGGAATTGATGAGTTTTTTAAATGACGTGTTATATGACAAACTCAGAGAAAAACCGCCAGAAGATATAAGAGTAGAGATCGCTACATATGGTTTATCATTTTCTGACAAAAAACTTAAAAATTGTTTAGGAGAGCTTAAAACGCGAGAATCTATGGTATTGAATTTTCTGAACACCTTAATGGATACCAATACAGATATGGTTGTAGGAATGCCGCCGATGAAAAAATATAACAATTCATATTATGGAGAGACGGCGATCGACAGGAGAAAAAGATTAGAAGAAATGGAAGATATCATGGGCACTTATCGTATAAATGTTTATCCGGTAGAAGAGTCGCATTTTAAATTTTACAGGATCGATGATATCTATATTACCGGAGGAATCAATTTGACGGATTCGACTTGGAACGATGCCGCTGTTTTGATTGAAAAAGATAGGGACAAGGAACAATTAGAGTGGTATTTTCAACAGATTTTAGACAGAGCCAAAGCTGAATGTAGAAAGAGAGGGATAGCATGGTCCGCATAGAAGAAATGATACAGAGCCTTGAACTGCTAAGAATGCATTTTGGCGATATCACAAAAACTTGTATGGCAAATGGAATCATAGATAGCACCATAAAAGCCATTGAAAAACTTGCTACCTATGAAAATGCCGAGAAACATGGATTGCCGGAACGCTATGAAGCCAAAGAGAAAGACGCACCTACAGAAAAGCCACAGACCAACGCCGACCGGATCAGGAGCATGACGGACGAGGAGCTGGCAGCCAATATGATGTGTCCGAATGAAAATGGGTTAGCCGAAATTGACTGCGATAAAAACGATAATTGTAATTGCTACGAGTGCTTATTAAAGTGGCTTCGGGCAGAAAGTGAGGAATAGCATGGAGAGACTAACGACAAATAAAAGCGTGGCTGACATGTCGATGATCGAGCTGGCACATAATAGCTGCTATGCAGATGATGAACGTAATGCCAGATACAGAGATTACGAGATGGAAATGGATGCACGAGATTTTGCAAGAAATCTTATGGTCACATTAACAAAAGATGAATTGCCAGTAAATGACGCAGAGTTTGACGAGGAAGTATTGGACAATTTAACGATAGATCCGTTTTCTGATGTCCGTGGTCTGATTGCGCTTTTCTATCGCAATTTATGGGCTATGGCTGATTTGCGAGAAAGATTGAAATATTATGAGGATGCCGAGGAGCAGGGCAGGTATATCAAGTTGCCGGAAAAAGTCGAAGAAACGGAATATAGAGAGTGTGTGCACACAAGAACTAAATGCCACCATGAAAATTGCAAGTGTTCGGAATGCCCTCTTACTGAATTGTTTTGTGATGAATTTTATACAGCAATAGATAGGTGCTATGAGGATGCATATGCTAGAGGATGTCTTGCCGGAATGGAAGTGGAAAAAGCCGAAGCCAAGCTGAAAGAAATGGAGAAGGGAAATGGCGCACATAACAAATAAGGAACTGACTATACGGCAGATTGGAGAGTTCTGCACAAACACTCTCTGTAAGAAATGTCCGGTGGCAAAGTGGAATGAGGAAAGCGGTCTGCATAATGGATGCATGGAGAGCTTAAGACTTCCAGAGGTATCGAGGATCATGTTGGAGCAGATCAAAGGAAGAAAGGTGAAGCATGATGGAAGATAGATTTTTATTCCGTGGAAAGCGGAAGGACAACGGTGAATGGGTTGTCGGAAATCTGATCGTTGATAAACAGAAGGATATTGAGACGGGAATACCAATTGAAATTATAGGAATATACCCTAGTGAGTATAAGGATTTTTCAAAAAAGACAGACCCAGCCACTATTTGCCAGTGCACCGGACTTAAGGACAAGAACGGAAAGTTGATTTGGGAGAATGATATACTTTCAGGGCATATCGATGATGAGTTTCAAGAAGATGAAACGAGAAAGCGTGTCTTGTGGCACGAAAACGGATGGTGTACGAATGAGCCGGGCTGTGATTACTACGAGGAACTGGATGATTTTGATTCAGAGAATTTTGAAGTGATCGGCAACATGATTGACAATCCGGAACTGTTGAAAGGAGTTAGTTATGACGGAGAATGAGATAAGAGAACTTATAAGACGAGTAAGAAGTAACAGATATCTTATGAGGTCAGAGACAGATTACATTACCAAGGCACTAGAAGAAGTTCAGCAGTACCGGGAAATCGGCACGCCGGAAGAATGCCGGGCGGCGATGGAGAAGCAGACGGAAACATTAACGGTTGACAAAGCAAAAACAATAGCTGCAAAAGCAATCTGTATCGGATGTGGGTATTTGGCAGACTGTAAATGTGACTACAATGGCGGTAATTGTATGGTCAGTAAGCCAATGCTGGAAAGTGTATTAAAATCGTTTGATGATTGGAACAGGAGGGCGAACGATGGGAAGATTGATTGATGCGGATAAATTCAAGGGGAAAGTGATAGCCAGTCATACAGGAAGTGGCGTTATCAAATTGATTGCTATTGACGAAGTTCCGACTGCCTACGACCCGGACAAGGTTGTAGAGCAGTTGGAAAAGGAATTTAAAAAGTATTATGGGGAAAATTGGAACAAAGCCCCGTACTTGGTTAGAGCAATCGAGATTGTGAAAGGCGGTGGAGTAGATGGCAATTAAACCGATTTTATTCAATACCGAGATGGTCAGGGCAAATCTGGAAGGTAGAAAGAGTTGCACTCGGCGGCTGGTAAGATTTCTACCGGGAGAAAATCCACAGTGGACTGGATATATTAGAGATGGACTGATGCTCTACAACGGCAGAAATGAGCCTTGTATCATGAAAGCACCGTACCAGCCGGGCGATATCCTGTATGTTCGCGAGACATGGTGTGATGATAGACAATTCACTCATGATTCTACACCGGGCAGATATTTTTATAAAGCTTCTGAAAGTGAAAATTTTAAATGGAAACCATCAATCCACATGCCGAAAGAAGCGGCACGTATCTGGCTTAAGGTTACGGATGTGAGAGTGGAGCGGTTGCATGAGATTACCGAGGACGGAGCAAAAGCAGAAGGAGCGATAGATAACAGAGGGTTTATCCACAGCCCGGAGAATGAATATGATCGCATACATACAGCCAGAGAGCATTTTATTAAAATCTGGAACGGCACCATCAAGAAATCAAACCTCAATTGCTACGGTTGGGATGCGAATCCTTGGGTGTGGGTAATTGAATTTGAACGGTGCGAGAAACCGGAAAAGTAAATCGAAAGGAGTGAGAGGTTTGCTGGCCAGCGTGAAAGAGCTCTTTACTCCGAGAAAAAATGGGTCTTGAGGTATTTAATTATGACTGTCCCGGACAACTTAGTTTTATAGAGCCGGACTACATCAAGGATGCAGATTGCACCGTGAGAACACCGGTTATTCGTGGAGTTAATGACAGTCCAATATATGGACAAGGTAAAAAAATTAAGCCCAGACTTCCGGGCAGAACAGGAAGCCAGCACTTTGAACAGATATATTTACCGGAATTACTTCCCCTGGAGGAATATGACCTAATTGTGGTTCTCTTCTCTGGTGGGAAAGACAGCACAGCGTGCTACTACAAGTTGTTAGAACTAGGAGTGCCAAAAGAGAAAATAGAACTCTGGCACCACGATATTGACGGTGGCCATCCCATCAGGCAGATGGACTGGAGATGCACACAAAATTACGTGAAAGCCTTTGCAGATGCGGAGAAAGTGCCCTTGCGGTTATCCTACCGGGTGAACGGTTTCTTTGGCGAACTGTATCGGATAGGTGCATCAGAACCTATTGAATGGATTGATCCGGAAACTGGGGAAATAATGCGGTGCAAACCGTCCCGGAATTACCTTAAATGCGAGGAACTGAAAGAAAAATGCACCGAGGACATGGAGGAACAGTTAAAACAATACGGTTACCGGATGAAATTTCCAGCAAAAAGTGGAGATTTGAGCCGTAGGTGGTGCAGTGCTTACCTCAAGATTGCAGTGGCGGATTCGGTTGTGATCAATCTTGATAGATTAGATCAGCTTGCCGAACTGGGAGGGAAACGACTTAAATTCCCGGCGAAAGGTGGTACACATCAGGGACGGTGGTGTTCCGGCAACCTTAAAGCGGCAGTACAGGACAGCGTTACCGCTAATCTGGATAAGACCAGGGAAAACACCAAGATACTGATTGTATCGGGAGAACGGCGAGGAGAAAGCGCAGGACGGGCGAATTACAACGAGATGGAAATCCACCGGACAAATGCAGAGAAGAAAGCACACCGCATTGTTCATCAGTGGCGACCAGTAATTGACTACTCCGAGAAAGATGTCTGGGAAGTGTTAAAAAGGCACAATGTCAATCCTCATCCGTGCTACCGGGCAGGATGGAATAGATGTTCATGTGCCCAGTGTATTTTTTCAACGCCACCGCTGTTTGCAGGCATCCGGGAGATATACCCGGAAGAATATGAAAAGCTGAAGCAGGATGAAATCATTCTGGGATTTACTCTGGATAATAAATGTGACCTTGATACATTTGTTGGAAATGCGAAGTCATGTGTGTACCACGGAGACGAAAAAGCAATACATAGTTTGATTACGGGCGAGTTTACTGTGGATGACGTGTATGTAAAAGACGAATGGAAGTATCCAGCCGGAGCTTTTCATGGGGCAGAAGGCGGACCGTGTTAGTAAATAAAAGAAAGGAGCCGAACCAGCGCGCATAAAGGGTACCCGGTTCCTATGGGAAATGAATATAAAAGAAAAAAAGATATTAGATGTAACATGCGGATCTAAAACGATTTGGTTTAATAAAAATCATCCGGCGGCGTTGTATTGTGATAAGCGGTCAGAAAATCTAACTGGAATATGGAAGTCAACAAATGGAGAATCTGAGCGAACCTGCACAGTATCACCTGATATACAGTGCGATTTCACAAATTTACCGTTTGGAGATAATACATTTGCACTTGTAGTGTTTGATCCACCGCATCTGGAACATGTTGGAGAAAACGCATGGATGAAAAAGAAGTACGGAAGACTGGAAGATAATTGGCCGCAGATGCTACATGACGGTTTTCGTGAGTGCATGAGAGTTCTAAAGCCGGATGGCGTACTGATCTTTAAATGGTCCGAGTGTCAAATTCCAGCCAATAAGGTATGGGATGCGATAGGTCAGAAGCCCTTATTTGGACATAGAAGCGGGAAAGCATCAAAAACATTTTGGGGCTGCTATATGAAAGGTATTACGGACTTCCCGGAGGTGATGCCATGAAAGAAGAAACACCGGAGAGAAAAGTAAAAACATATTGCCAGTATATCCGTGAAGAAATATCGCAATGGAAGGATATAAACCAGAATGGATGTAATGATCCGTTCTGGTCGGATGGCTGCAATATGAATCTGACACGGAACCATATCATTTATTATCAACGTCTGATCTCAGAAATCTGTACCGAGAATCAGTTACCGTTACCGGTAGAATACTATTTGTCAGTTCCGCCAGAGGTTGATAATTATTATATGGCAAATCTCAAACAGAAAGAAAGAGTTAAGCGTATATTTTTCCAGCGAGAGATGCCAGAAAGAAAAAGATATATTTATGACGAGCAACAAATGAGTTTGTTTTAAAGGAGAAAAAACATGGAAAAATTCTATATTGTTACAAATGCAGATTTTTTAAATGAAATTAAAGATTACAACGTCCATGACGAAGAAAGACGAAAATTGATAAATGAATTTTTTGACGAAAAAGGAATTGCAGGACATGCATATCATATCGGCGGAAATGGATTTTGCAATAGACCATTCGAAGATTTCGAAAAACACAGTATTCGTCTTTACGTTGAGGATTGTGAAGAAAATAATGCAAAGTTCGGTAAGGAATTATTAAAACCTGTCAATATATTCTGTGATTCCGATGTGATGATGCGTAGTTTCAGAGCAAACAGCAAGACATTAAAAGAGTTTCAAGAATTATGCATTGAGAGAAAAATCATAATTAATAATCATCCAGTTAGAGAAGGAGATTATTTTAAGGAATTGCATTACGGCGGTTATTCAGTTACCAGATTTGAACATGACGGAAAATGCTATCTGAACGTTAAAACTAAAAAGAATGGAATAACGCCAGAGAGTGATGGGTTCACAGAAATTAAGGGAAGTGAGTATTACAAAGCACTTGAAGAATTTGAAAGTGGGAATTAAAAGGTCAGTTAAATTAGAATTTACAAAATGTAGCAAATATGTAAAGAGAAAGGATAAAAACAATATGAAAACGAAAGAATTTGCAAATAAATTCGGTGTTTCGGTAGAAGAGATGTGTGGGATAACAGAACTGTCACGTCAGGGTTTAAATGATATTGTGAGCGGAAAAAGTCCAAACCCAAGCAAGGCAAAGAGAGTTGCTTTACATAATTTAAGAGATTATGCAGCAGATCGCAGAGCATTAGAAGTCAAGAAAGCCAATGAAGATTATGAAAACAGAATGAAAATGGCTGAAATATTTTATGTAAATTAGAATTTAACGGAGGTAGACTATGAAGAAAATACTTGATGCCTGTTGTGGCAGTAGGATGTTTTGGTTTGATCGGCAGAACCCGGATGTGCATATGGATTTCCGAGATATGCCGTACTCGGATAATAGTTTTAAGGTTGTAGTATTTGATCCTCCACATCTTATCCATGCCGGAACAGGCTCATGGCTCAGGCAGAAATACGGGGTGCTTCCGGAAGATTGGCCAACGTACATAAAAGCTGGTTTCGATGAGTGCATGAGGGTGCTGGAGCCGTCCGGTCTGCTTGTTTTTAAATGGAATGAGGATCAAATCGCCCTGGCAGAAGTGTTGAAGGTGTTTGGCTCTAAGCCGTTACTGGGAGACCAACGAGGAAAGACTCGTTGGCTGATATTCATGAAGTAAACTGAACTTTAACGGAGGTAAAAACAATGAGATTCTGTAATTGTATGGAGATGTGGCGTAAAGATATGGAGGAAGACGACATTTCGAATGCAGATTGCGATGGTGACTGTGAAGGTTGCTGCTATTGTGAGGAAATTAAGACCGACAGAGAGCGGCGGAGAGAAAATGAGCGAAGAGGTGGAAATACGTTTGAGGTAATCAGAAACAGTGACAATAAGAAGTTTACGGTATATGACATTGTCAGAACACAACATTATACATATTTCATGATCTATGATGGTGGATGGAAATATATAGACGCTGACTTATTCCGGGAATGCGATAAAAACTGAATATTGAGATTTTTGCCGGCTGAAATATGCCGGTAAAAAAATACATATCAAAGAACATATGTTCAACCATATGTGCGTGACCAAATGAAAAGAGCCTGTGCTGGGAACACAGACTCCTGAAAGTGCTATACACTTCCAACTGGTATAATTCTTTCTAAACAAGAAAAGTATAGCATCTTTCGCCTTAAGAGTAAAGGAGAAGTGTGCTATGACAAAAGCAGAATTAATTAACGATGTAGTTTATGAGATGGCAGGATACTTGACACCGGAAGGAATCGACCGTCTTAAGACTGTGATCACTTTTAAGCTGGTCAACATTAATCTGGCCGCAGCGGAGACACTGCCATCTACAGAAATTTTCGACAACGAATACATTATGAAACGATACATAATCGACCTCACAGCTACCGGCAGAAAGCAGAGTACGATTAAGCTTTATATCACGATTATAAAAAAATTTTTCGAAGAAACAGGCTTAAATTATCACACCTGTACCGGGCAGGATGTAATGGATTATATCGCTACCAGATTACATAAAGATAAGATTTCAAAATCATATGCTTCCACGATTCAAAAATATATGTCCTCATTTTTCGCATGGGCTTACCGTAAGAAGCATATCGAGGATGATGTATCCAGAGACATTGATAAGATTCGGCAGCCGCAGAAGAGAAAAGAGCGTCTATCTGATGAAGAGATTGCCAGAGCATCCTTATCCATCGGTCATAATCTGCGATTAAATGCTCTATTCGAATTAATGCTTGCCGCTGGTCCTCGTGTCGGGGAAATCGTAAATCTTAACATTGATAATCTCGATTTTGCTCATAAAGAAATTCATATTTGGGGCGAAAAGACAAGCCAGTGGCGCACCTGCTTTATGACAGAGAGATGTAAACAGGCATTAAAACAGTACATCGGAGATCGCACGGAAGGCGCAGTGTTTATCGGTTTACGTGGCAGAGGACGGATGTGCAATAAGTCAATTGAGGATATGACAAAAGAGATCGCACTTGCTGGCGGTTGTAAATTCAGTGCCACGGTACATTCATTTCGCAAGACATTTGCATCAAGGGAATATAGGCGGACAAAAGATGTGTTGTTTGTATCAAAGAGATTAGGACATAGCAGCACTGATGTGACGATTAAATATTACATCTGTGATGACGTTGAGTTGGATCGCATGCAGGCTAATTTGGCAGCATAAATGGAAAATTGAACATTTGCGTTTGTAGTGGTATAATGCAATGCAAATAACAAAAGAAGGAAGCAATAATATGACAGATGAATTTAAGAAAATTGTTGATGATGATATAAAGAGAGGAAAAGAAATAATAGAAAAAAGAGATGTGCAAAATTGCGATGGGTTTCACGATCTCTTGATTTCTAAGTATTCACCACTCATAGAATCATTTGATGAAAATTTATATTCACTGCTATACGAAAAAAATGAAGGCTTATATAATGCATATTTTGCAAATATTAAAATGATGATCGAACAACTTGAATTATCAAGAGCAATGGGGTTTAAAAATATGAAGGGTTTGATCGCGGAGGGAACTGGTATTACTATAAATAACAATAATACAAATTCCAATACTGTCGATATAAATGTTTCTTTTGAACAAGCGCGAGGAACGATTGAAAATATGACTGCACTGCCAGATCCTGAGGTGGAAGAAATACTTTCAAAGATTGATGAATTGGAGAAGATAATTCAATCTAGCGACAGAAAAACTAAGAAGTGGGAAAATGCAAAAGGGATTGTAAAGTGGATTGCGGATAAGGGCGTGGATGTTGGAATGACTTTATTACCATTACTTTTACAAATTCAATAATTTAAAAATACAAAATGTTATGATATAATGAGAATATATTATTAGTGCCGATTAGAGCCGAATATATAAGACTTAAATGTCTTGTATGTCCGGCTCTTTTTTATTGCAGAGAGAGGAAGTGAGATAGTGGAGAAGTACGAGAAAGCAGAACAGGATTATATGGCAGGAATGAAATATAAGGATATAGCGGAGAAGTACGGAACCACTATTAACACTGTCAAGAGCTGGAAAAAACGGTATGCATGGAGTAGGGGAGAGGGTGCACACAAAACGGAAAAAGTGTGCACACAAAAAAGCAAGGGTGCACCCAAGACGGTAGCACCTATAGATGATGGTACGAAAGAGACATTGCAGAATGATGATCTGACGCCGGAACAGCAGATGTTTTGTATATATTACAGTAGGACATTTAATGCGGCACAGAGTTACCAGAAAGCATATGGATGTAGTTATGAATCGGCGATTGCAAACGGTTCACGACTGCTAACAAATGATAAGGTTCGAGCGGAAATTGAACGCCTGAAAGAAATCAAACGTCAGCAGATAGTAGCCGATGCAGATGATATTGTGGAATTGCAGATGCGTATTGCTTTTGCAGATATTGGAAATTATGTCTCGTTCGGGCAGAAAGAAGTAACTGATATAGAGACAGACGAAACATATATGGTTAGTGTGGTTGATCTGAAAGAATCTAAAAACACGGATACACAGCTCATCCAAGAAGTTAAGCGTGGAAAAGATGGAGTTTCGGTGAAACTGGCAGATAAGCAAAAGGCTATTGATTGGCTGTCGAAGTATTTCCTCGTACATCCAGATGATAAATATAAAGCAGAATTTGATAAAAAGCGTGCCGAAGTCAGCGACAATTCTGGAGCACAGTTTTTACAGAATATGCAGACGATAGCGGACATCTTGCAACACCCGGTAGCAAACCGGAGTATATCTGATCTGGAAGAAGGTGATGCGGATGAATAAACCGGCACCATTAAGCCAGAGGCAGTATGAGTATATGCAGAGATGCATGATTAGCTGGTTTAACGTGGCAGAAGGCGGCAAGCGTGGCGGAAAGAACGTGCTTGCAACACTGATCTTTTGCTCACTGCTTGAAACACATAAGAACAAGATACATCTGGTAGGCGGTGTATCGAATGCGACCGCAAAGCTGAATATCTTGGACTGTGACGGATATGGACTGCTCAATTACTTTGAGGGCAGATGCCGCGAGGGTAAGTATAAAGATCGTGATTGCGTGTACGTGCAGACCAAAACCGGGGAGAAGATTGTCCTTATATCCGGTGGAGGTAAAGACGGGGATGAGAAGTTGATAAAGGGTAATACTTACGGCATGGCATATGTGACAGAAGCGAACGAATGCCACCCGAAGTTTTTGAAAGAGGTCTTTGACCGAACGATGTCAAGTTCCGACCGTAAGATATTTCATGATCTGAACCCGAAAGAGGAAGAGCATTGGTATTACACAGAGATACTTAAATTCCACGAGAAACAGCAGGAGAAAAATCCAGATTACGGATATAACTACGGACACTTCACTCTGGTGGACAATATGAGCATGACGGATGAGCAGATCAGAAAAGTTCTTAGCACCTATCAGAAAGGCACAGTATGGTACAGGCGAGACATTAAAGGTGAGCGTGCTGTTGCAGAAGGAATCATTTTTCGGAAGTTTGCAGAGAACAATGAACCATATCTGTATGATGAGGATACAGATCCACTGTTTGAACGTGATATAGAGGGCAAACTGCTACACCGCCCATCAAAAATTACGATGGGTATAGACTTCGGTGGAAACGGATCCATGACAACCTTTGTGCTGAAGCTTTACTTCCACGGATATCATGATCTGAGGACGGCAGAGGAGGCAAACTTGGAACTGTCACCAGACATTGATGCGGAAGCGATATGCAGTAAGTTTATAGAGTTTTTCAAATACTGCCAGGAAAAGTACGGATTTATTGACTGGGTATTTCCAGACAGCGCAAGCACAACGATGATAAACAGCCTGCGGAGTGCTGCGAGAAAAGCAGGATTGCCATACCGGAATATTAAAGGTTGCCGTAAAAATGAAGTGTCGGACAGACCACGAACCTACGACATGCTGATGAATACCGGAAGGTGGAAGATAAACCGGAATTGCACAAAGCTACGAAGTGCGATCGGTAAGTTGAAATGGGATCCAGACCACCCGGACATACCAGAGGATAAAAACATCGGAAACTGCAATGACTGGTGGGATGCGGAGAACTATACAATTTTGGATTTTATTGAATATGTTGATCTTGACAGAAGATAGGAGGAAGAGATGGAGGATTGTGTAAAAGCATTTTTGAATAAAAAAGGATACGATGTAAATGATAAGGCATTAACGATCATTCATGCATGTGATGACTGGTACGCGAACCGATTGATAAGTGATTTCCATAAGCGAAAAACAATCAATGGGATACCATATGAGCTTACAAGACTGAATTTTGCAAAAAGATGCTGTTCTGATGACGCTAATCTCTGTGAGGTGCTTGAGATCAATGCAGGAGAAGGGGAACAAGCGGATTTTGTAGCAAAGGTGCTTGCTGGCAGTAATTTCAACACGCAATACCGTAAACAGTTAGAAAAAACCTCTGCGGATGGTACAGTAGCCTGTTATATCCGCTTGGACAATGCAACGATTATGGATGATTCTTCTGTGAGAGGTGGAGATATTAAGCTTAATTATGTGGAAGCAGATGCGTTTACGCCACTCACTGTGGAGAATGATATTGTGGTTGAGGCGGCATTTTCTGGAAGTACACTGGTCAAGGGAAAGAAGCAGACAACACTCGTGTTATTCTTGCTTGGCGAGAATAATCTATATACTGCGGAGACACATATTTTTAATGATCGTGGAGATGAGGAAGTTGGAAAACAGACGATTGTGCAGCTTGGTGATGTGAAACCGTTTGCTGTTATGCGTGTTGCTGAAGTGAATAATCTGGATAATATGGAAGGCTACGGACTGCCTAAATTATGGAATGCAATTCCAGCACTTAAGGTTGTAGATTTGTGCTATAACGTATTGTTTAGCGATTTGGACAAGTCTGAGAAAATTATACTGATAAATGAATTACTTTGTGCTTTTGATGATGATGGAAATCCAATATTAACTCCTGAACAAAAAAAATTATTTGTATTTACAGGGGAAAAACTTCCAGAAGAGAAGGGGCTTATTCAAGAATATAATCCTGAAATCCGAGTAGAACAGATTACAAAAGCAATTGAACTGGCACTATCATTATTATCTATGTCTTTTGGATACGGAACAAAAAAATACAGCTTTGAAAATGGACAGATTAAGACAGCGACAGAATATTTCGGTGAGCGTCAGGATGCAATGCAGGAACTTGGAAAGCAGCGGCAAGTAGCCACTGAATATATACAGGATATCTGCAGAGCTGTCATGTGGTTTTCAAATAAATACCATGATACGGCATATAATTTAGACGCAGAGATCACAATTGGTTTTGATGACTCTTATGTGGAAGATAAGCAGGCGAAACTCGAAGCGATGAGAGCGGATGCATTATCATTCCCGGAAGTGCCAATTTTAAAGGTTTGGTATATTATGGAAAAATATAATATTCCAGAGGATGAAGCTAAGAAATATATGCAATATACAGACGAACCAATTGACGATGTTGATGACTAGGGGGGATTTAAAGGGCATTATCAGAACAGCAGATAGATGTTTTATCGGATAAATACATAATTGGACTTTACCAAGATTTAGAGGATGAGGTCATAGCTGATATTGCCCGGAGAGTGCAGAAAACCGGACGATATACTGAAACAGCGGAACTTATGGCAAAATCAATGGTAGAAAATGGATTTTCTGCGGATAAAATCCGTGTAGAAGTCATGAAAATGCTTCGTGCTGATAAAGATTTTCAGATGGCGGTTGCAGAAAACACTATAGCATATAAGCGAGAGGTGCAGCAGATTATTAATAATACCATAGAATCTGCAAAGGAAGTAGGAAAAACTTTGACAGCAGAAGCCGGCGATATGGCATGGAATAATGATCTTTCTATGTGGGAACAACAGGGGGAAGATCTTACAAAGCCGAACAGCTTAAGCAAATTTGTAAAGGCATCTTCTTTGCAAACATCTGGAGCACTTAGGAATCTGACAAAAACGATGGGATTTAAGAATACAGCACTTGGCACAACTGGCGTAATGGATATGTATCAGCGAGAGATGGATCTCGCACTGATTAAGGTATCTACCGGAGCATTTTCTTTTGACCAGGCAGTCAAGGATTGTGTACATCGTTTGGCACAGAGCGGATTGAGAAGCATTGACTATGAAAGTGGGAGATCGTACCAACTTGACGTTGCTGCCAGAATGGTTGTCAGAACTGGAATGTCACAGTTATCTGGAAAAATCACAGAGGAAAACCTGAAAAATTCCAACCATGACCTTGTAATCACAACTCAGCACATGGGTAGCAGACCGGATCATGCAGTATGGCAGAATAAAGTGTTTTCCTATTCAGGTAAAAGTAAGACATATCCGGATTTTGTCAAAGAAACAGGGTATGGAACTGTCACAGGATTAAAGGGAGCAAACTGTACGCATGATTTTTATCCATATTGGGAAGGTGCATCTATAATCCCAGAGGATATAAAAGAACCTGATCCAAGGACAATCGGTGGAAAGACCTATACTTATTATGAATCCACGCAGAAACAGCGTCAGATGGAGCGGCAGATCAGAGCGACCAAGAGAGAAATTGAAGCAATAAAAAGTATTGGCGGCGATGCACAGGATTTGCAGAATAAATTGCGTGGACAGATGGCAGATTATAAAAGCTTTTCAAAGGCTGCCGGATTGAAAGAGCGTGATAACCGACTTAGAGTAGAGAGCGGAACATCTGATTTGAGGAAAACAAAGACAATTAAGTGGATTGAGGAGCAATATAAAGGTTATACAGCATCGATACCGAAAACGTGGGAAAAAACACAGTATATTGATAAAGAAACTCTATTAGGCACTAATCCTAAGTTTGTAGCGAGACCAAAGATGTATGACAAACAAGAAATCAAATATAGGACAAATTGTGTTAATTCAACAATTGCTTATGAAATGCGATGCAGAGGATATAAGGTAATTGCTGGCATGTCTAATTCTGTGCTTCGTAAAAATCCTGTTTTAGCATGGGAAAATGTGGAATCCTTTGAAATTAATGAGCTTGCGTTTGATAAAGTAGAAAAGAAAATGCAAGAATGGGGAAATGGTTCAAGGGCATGTGTGTGTTTGAAAAACGCTAATACAGGAGATGGACATGCAATAATTGCAGAAAACAATGACGGAAATGTTCAATTTCTTGACGTTCAGGTAGGCAAATATTATAATAAAAATGAAGCCACAAGGCAAGAATATGATAATACTTTGTTTTTTAGAATTGATAATGCCATTATCTCTCAAAGAGGTGTAAATGCTTGTGAAAAGGAGTGATTGCATGGTAGATATGAAAACAGCATATAAAACTGCAAATAAATTCTTTTTAGAAAATGATTATGCAGGCATCAGAGAAACCAGGGAAAATAACGAAAGTTGGTTATTTGCCGGTAAATGTAAGAATGCATGCTATGGAACATCCAAGGTGTGCATTCCGAAAAATGGAGATGAACCATATCTGTTTAATACTATAGATGAGAAAGATTTTGATATGTGGGAAAATGCAAAAGTTGTTCCAATATAATTAGCACTATTCGCAATAAAAACAACAAATCAAGTTGCTAACATGCAAAAAGTGTTATATAATATCTCTAGGGGTGATATATTGAATCCTAGTAGATTTATCTGGTATCCTTGTCCAAAGTGTGGAAGCCACCTTTTGGCAATCAATAAAGATACCGAGGTTAAAAATTTGCCGTGCAAATGCAAGCACTGCAAACGAGAAAGTTTAATAACGATAGTGCCGATGATTAGAGCCGATTAGTCAAGTCTTAAATTAGGACTTGATTGATTGGCTCTTTTTAATGCCGCGGATTGATGTAATGGCAGCATACTGGTTTCCTTAGCCAATAGTGGTGGTTCAAATCCACTGTCCGCAATTATCTGTGGGTGATTCTCCCACGTTAAACAAATCATCGTTAAAGGAGATATGAAAAAATGAAAAGAGAAGAATTAGAAGCACTTGGAATGGCAAAAGAACAGATCGATAAGGTGCTGGACATGCATCATGAGGAGCTTGATCCGGTTCAGAAAGATTTGGAAACAGCACAGGCAGATCTGACTGCTGAGAAAACCAAAACCGCGACACAGGAAACTACGATCAAAGATCTGAAAAAGGATCTGGAGGAGTTTAAAGATGCCGATGTGAGCGGAATGAAGAAGAAAATTGAGGATCTTGAGAAAGATATTGAGACCAAAGATGAAACGCATCAGCAGGAGATTGCGGATCGTGATTTCAATGATCTTCTCAAAGAGAGTATTGCATCCGCAAATGGTAAGAATGCTAAGGCGATCACTGCTCTTTTGGATGTTGATGTCTTGAAAACATCTAAAAATCAGAAAGAGGACATTGCAGCAGCAATCAAGACATTGACGGAAGCAGAGGACAGCAAAATGCTGTTCGGTGAGCCGGAACCGAAACCGGCAGGAAAAGTTGATCTTATCGGGGGAGTGAAAAAGACATCTGATGAAGGAGTTTCTTCTCTGATGGATGCATTAAAAGAAAAATACAAGCAGTAAAGGAGAATAATTATGGCATTAACATTAGCAGAAGCAAAAGTCGGTTATGCAGACAAAGTAGAACAGAATGTGATCGATGAATTTAGAAGATCGTCCATCCTGCTCGATAAACTGACATTTGATGATACCATTTCACCAACAGGCGGTAGCAATCTGGTATATGGATATCAGAGATTAGAGACACCATCTACCGCAGCAGTACGTCAGATTAATTCTGAGTATTCACCAAACGAAGCAAAGAGAACCAAATGCACAGCAAGCCCGGTAATCCTTGGTGGCTCATTCAAGATTGACCGTGTGATCGCACAGACATCTGGTGCTATTAATGAGATGGATTTCCAGATTAAAGAGAAAACAAAGGCGGGAGCGAATTACTTCCACAATTTGGTCATTAATGGAACATCTGCGGCTTCTGGTACAGGATATGTACCTAATACCTTTGACGGACTTAAAAAGATTTTAACTGGAAAATCAACCGAGATGACAACTGATATTGACATTTCAACATCTGCATTATTAGACAGCAATTACAACGCATTGCTTGATGAATTAGATACATTCATTGCATTATTGGCTGCAAAACCAGATGTGTTAATGATGAATAGTAAGATGCTTACAAAGGTGAAGTCCGCGGCACGTAGAGCAGGATATTATGACAGAAATAAGGATGATTTCGGTAGAACTGTAGAGACATACAATGGAATTATTCTTATGGATGCAGGACAGTATTACAACGGTTCTACTACAGAAGATGTTGTTTCAACATCAACACCGGGTTCAGATACGTATGGTACAACTGATATTTATGCAGCAAAACTTGGACTTGATGCATTCCACGGAATTTCCGTAGATGGTAGCAAGATGCTTAAGACATACCTTCCAGATTTACAGGCACCTGGAGCTGTAAAAACAGGAGAAGTCGAGTTGATCGCTGGAGCAGTACTTAAAAACAGCAAGATGGCTGGTGTGCTGAAAGGAATTAAATTATTAGGCAAGACTGCCTAAGGAAAGAGAGGGAGCTTGATATGCCTTATATTGATTGGGAGCATTACAGCTCCCTTTATACGAATGTTCCGGAAGATGATTTTCCAGCATTTCTGCAAAAAGCATCTGCAAAGCTGGATGTGTATACCCACATGAGGGCAAGAAAATTTGAAGATGTTTATGATGAAGCATCGGCAACGTACTTTCAGAAGCAGGTGCATATGCAGATACAGAATACCGTCTGTGATCTGATAAATGCACTTTATAAGCAAGAGTCTACTGGTATGGGAACAGGCATTTCATCTGTCAGCAATGATGGATATTCCGAATCATATAAGATTACTACAGTTGCGGAGAAAGAATCCCAACTTATATCAATTGCGAGAGGTGGTCTTTCCGGTACGGGATTGGCAGGTGCGTTATGAGTGGACTATTTACGGATACAGTAACGATTTACAACAAAATTTCTGATTCTGAGTGGAAACGAACCGTTGTAAAAGGTGTACAGTGGTCTGATAAAACTGAAAAGAAAAATGAAAATGGGAAAATCCGCATTGCACGATATGCGTCTGTGACGTTTCCTGTTGGGACTTACAATGGCTTATCACTTAATTCTTATAATGAGGAGGATTGCCTTGTATATGGAGAAGTTGAGGACGTTGTAGAGGATATCAAAGGGCAAAGGATTTCTAATCTGATGAAGAGATATCCAAAATCAGGAACGATACAGTCTGTAAACGATAATTCTAATCGGGATTTTTGCAAAAATATTAAGGTGGTGGTGGCGTAATGCCTAACATGTTTAAATTTATCTGCGATATTCCTACTGTGATAAAAAGGCGAGGACTTGAAGATAATGGAAAAGTTCAACAGTTTATTGATTCAGAATGCCTTCGACTGTGTGAACCCAAAGTGCCAAAAAGGGAGAACATTCTGATTGAATCAGGGCATATAAACACTCATATCGGAAGTGGACAGATTAAGTACCGTACACCATACGCCAGGCGGTGGTATTATATGCCAGCAAATTTCCACGAAGCACCAGAGCGTGGAAATTATTGGTTTGATAGGATGAAGCAGCAATATAAAAATCAAATTCTTGAAGGTGCAAAGAAAATTGCAAGTGGAGGTTGATATGACTATTTCACAATATATTGTAAAATTGCTTAGCAATTATGATGGTTTATCAATTGATATGAACCATGTAGCAGACGGCTCCGATCAGTATGGTCTTTTTAAATCACCATCAAGAGATTTAAAGGAAATGACAGACGGAAGTTGCGAGATTACAGAATATTATAATTTTATCGCACGCCAGTCAACCGGATCAAGATCAGAGAGGAAAGAATCTGATGAATGGTTAGAAGATTTGACATATTGGGCAGATGATTTCGCTTACACATATGCATTTCCAGAACTTGATAAAAATAGAACGGTGACCAGATTTTCCATTACCGGGAATCCATATCCGATGGAAGCAAGTGACAAAGATACATTATATCAGATGTCATTGTCCATCACTTATTTACGAGAAAGAGAGGTATCATAAGGTCAGGATTAACAGGATTAACAAGATTAAAAAAATATAGAACTATTCCATTTTTGAACACCGCCGAGACATCGGCATTAACACCTTCGTGGGCGAGAATTGGAAAATCCACAGTATTTGACTTGGTTTTGAACGCACAGACCGAGGATAACGATTTTATCGAGGATGAAATCCCAACAACAGATATTAAATACTACAAACCATCACTTGCGCAGGAGTTACAGGCAAACAAGGGAGATGCGGCATTTGATTACCTGTATGATATGTTTTTCAACTTGCCAACTGGTGAGGACGTGAAAAAAGATTTACTTATCGTGTTCGATGGAAACATTGGATCAGATGAAACACCTAAATTCAAAGCATGGAAAACAAAATCAACTTTAACGCTGGATCATTTTGATTCCGTTGCGGAGAAGATTTATTTTAACTTCTCAATTAACCATATTGATCGAGGTACTGTTACGATAAGCGATAGAGTACCTACATATACCGCAGATAGTGCGACTTAGGAGGATTTATGGATTACACAGTAATTATTAACAACAGAAGTTATGATTTACCGAAAAAGACAGTTTCAGTTATGAATAAGCTGGATGATGTTTTGAAGGTGGACAATCTTAATATCAAGGCAAGACAAAAATTTGAAAAATTACATGAATTTGTAAAAGATATTCTTGGTGAGGCGAATGCAAAAGAGATTTTAGGATCGGACAATCTGGATGAAATCGATCTGTCAGATTTATCCATTGGAGTGCTGAAAATCAATGATGCTTATAATAAACCTTTAAATGATTATAAGATGGAGAAAATGAGAGCAACGTTGAACTCGGCGCAGATTGATAAAATTAATAATCTGGTAAACAGCGCAACAGCAATGGCTAATCTTCCTGGTGCAGCCAATGCTTGATCTAACAAGAAAATCACTACCAAACACCGTCAGAGTGGGCGGTAGTGATTTTTCTATATATACAGATTTTCGTGTCTGGATGCGATTTGAAATCGAAGTTACAAAGCTGAAGCGTGGAGAAAATATCGATGTTTCGTATTTATTTAAAAATGAAATGCCGGCGCATTGTAATTTGAATGAATTATTTGCTTTTTCAAGACCGGAAACACCATTACCAAGAGATATTTATCATCGAAACGTAATCACATTGGATTATGAACTTGATAGTGATCTCATATACAGTGCAGTTTTAGGGCAATACGGCATTGATTTGTTTGAAGTGGACGAATTACACTGGCATAAGTTTTTAGCTTTGATACGAGGACTTAACGACAGCACGAGGCTACGTGAAGTCATGGGATATCGCTGTTATGAGAAGAATCAGGATAAAGATAGAGATATATATTCTGAAATGCGTAGAGCATGGGAAATTGATAGGAAAACAGAAACTGAGTTGGAAGAAGATGAAAAATTCAGCAATCTTTTCAACTAGGAATGTGAGGTGAACCAGTGAAGGTCTGATGGATCTTTAGTTTTTGATACAAAATTATTAACAGATGGATTTAAAAAGGGCGTCAGTGCACTGGGTGGCATAACGGTCAATGGCATGAAAACAATTACTGCAGGAATAACTGCAGGAGTTACGGCGGCAGCCGGAGGGATTGCTGCAATCGGAACGGCAGCGGTCAGTGCCTATGCAGATTATGAACAGCTTGTGGGCGGTGTCGAGACTTTATTTGGAGCTGGCGGACAGAGCGTATGGGATTATGCCGATAGCGTTGGAAAAAGTGTAAATGAAGTGCGAGAAGAATATGGAAAACTTATGATCGCACAAAACGAGGTCATGGACAACGCTTCCAAGGCATATAAAACAGCCGGCCTGTCTGCTAATGAGTACATGGATACAGTTTCCGGGTTTGCCGCATCTTTAAAACAGAGTACATCTAGTGAACTAGAAGCGGCTCAAATTGCAGATCAGGCAGTTATTGATATGGCTGATAATGCAAATAAGATGGGAACTTCGATGGAATCCATCCAGAACGCTTATCAAGGATTTGCAAAACAGAATTACACAATGCTGGATAACTTAAAACTTGGATATGGTGGCACGAAGTCAGAGATGGAACGACTTCTTGCAGATGCAACAGCGTTATCAGGTGTTGAGTATGATCTTGACAGCTTGAGTGATGTATATTCTGCAATCCATGTGATTCAAGATGAATTAGGCATTACGGGAACAACCGCAAAGGAAGCAAGCACTACAATTCAAGGTAGTGTTGGAGCCATGAAAGCATCATGGCAGAATTTACTTGTCGGTGTTGCTGATGACAATCAGAATTTCGACCAGCTTGTAGAAGATTTTGTTAATTCTGTTGGAACTGTAGCAGAAAATATATTACCACGAGTAGAAATCGCTCTGGATGGTGTCGGAAATCTGGTTGAGGAATTAGTTCCGATTATTATTGATCGAATCCCAGAATTGGCGAATGATGTTCTGCCAGATTTAATACAGTCTGGTGTAAACATGGTTTCATCTATTATAACTGGCTTGAACGAAAATTTACCGGAACTTTTGAGTGGTGGGGCAGAAATTCTTAATACGCTTTCAGAGGGAATTTTATCACTGCTTCCAATACTTGGAGACACTGCCTACGACATAACTATGAAATTAATCGCAGAAATTACGAATAATGCAGATGCTATGTTTAACAGTGGTAGTGAGATATTGCTTAATCTTGTGAATGGTATAGCAGAAAAACTGCCAGATTTATTATCTGCCGGGGTTGCTGCTGTGATATCGCTGGCAATGGCGATAACAGAACCTGGTACACTGACGAATATAATCACGGCTGGTATTAATTTGCTGGTTTCGTTGGTGGATGGAATTTTAAATGCACTTCCAAAATTGTTAGAGGCTGCACCAATTATCATTGCACGGTTGGTATCGGCATTAATTTCAAATGCACCACAGTTATTAAAGGCTGCTGTTCATATCCTTGTAAAATTGGCAGAATTTATGATTACAAACACGGCAAAATTGTTAGCAGCCGTACCGAAATTGTTTACTAGCCTTGTACATTCATTCAAAGAGATGGATTGGGGAAGTATCGGTAAGAATATTATTGATGGAATTTGGAGCGGAATACAAGCGGGCTGGGATTGGTTGACCGGAAATGTAAAAAATCTTGCGACAAATCTGTTTAATGCTGCAAAAGATGCCCTTGGAATCCATTCACCATCGCGTAAGTTTAAATATCTGGGTGAGATGTGTGTTGCTGGTTTTGATGATGGTATACAGGATCTTATGAGCACAGACGGTATTACAAAGAACATTAATGCAAGCATTTCAACGGTAAGTGCTGGAATGTCGGGTGGTAATGGTGCTGGCACCGGATTAGGAAACTTCAATCAGACAATTAATGTTAATCAGCAGATTGCAACGCCAGATGAGCTTGCAAGAGCCGTAAGAGTTGAAAGTAAACAGGGATTAATGAGGGGCGCGTATGGATACTAAAGTGTGTATTCGCTTCGTGAGAAGTGATGAGAGAGAATTTTTAATAGATGGAACAGATTGGAAAATTCCATCAAAAGGTTTAGATGGATTTGGTTCATATGAAAACGACATCACCACGGTAGATAATGCCGTGGGAGATGGCGGGATCATTGTCTCTGACAGAATCGCACCGAAGGATAGGACTGTGACGGCTATTTCACGAAATCCATATCTGAATGATGTTTTGAGGAAAAGTGCAATATCATTTTTTAATCCGAAATTCGATTACAAAATGTATATAACGTACATGGGCATTACCAGATGGGTGGAAGGTAAAATTTATAAATTTAGCATTCCGGCTCAAAATGTAAACCGGGCGATGGAAATGAGTATTACATTGTTAAGTCCAAATCCGTTTTTTAAAAGTTATGATAATTTTGGCAAAAATATTGCTTCTGTGGTCGGAATGTGTGGATTTCCATATTTGTGCAGTATAACAAGTGGCACGCCAAAGGGAATCACTGGTGGTAAATTCAATTTTGCTAAAAAAGTGTTGCTCGACAATGATGGAGATGTAGATACCTATTGCAAAGCAGTAATATCAGCAAACGGAGATGTCGTGAATCCTAAAATCATTATTAATGATAATTATGTCAGGGTTCTGGATAATATGAAGGCAAATGATGTTATTATTATTGATTTCACACAGAATCCACCAACGGTAAAAAAGAACGGTGTTAATTTTATAGGACACTGCGATAGAACATCTGCATTTGATGATATGCAGCTTCCGGTTGGTAGTTCTGAAATTTCTTTTGATGCAGACACTGGAAGCAATCTTATGAATGTTTCGATTTATTATAATAAACTTTATGGGGCAATTTAGGAGAAATCATGAAAGGATTTAATACGATCGCACTAGATAAAAATTATCAGATAGTGTCATTAATACGGTCAACAAATTTACAATGGAGCAGGAAATTCCACGAAGCTGGAACGTTCTCCATACAGATTCCGATAGAGCAGTATAATTCGTCAATGAGGTATATTTACACAAAAGACAGACCAGAACTTGGAAAGATAACACAAATAAATTACGTCCGGCAACAGCAGTATAAATATATTCAGTTGAGCGGGTATTTCATGGAAAAAACATTAGACAGACATGTTGTATTTCAGAACGGTGCATCAAATGTGATAAATGCTCCTTCTTGGCCATTTCAGAGTGGAAAAGCAGAGGATGTGGCATATGCCTTTTTCAATGCCTTTAAAAAGTTAACTACCGCAAGTGCAAGTTCTAATCTAAATATTATTTCAGGTATATCGCTTGGAAGAGGAAAAGATTCTGTGCATTATCGCAACGGAGAATTACTCGGATGGAAGATCTATGACATCTTAAAACCATCAGGTATGTCTTATAGAGTACTTTACGATTTCGTGGAAAGTAATAAAAAATTTGAAGTATGGAGTGGCTTTGACCGGACGGAAAATAATGCAGATGGAAATAATCCGATTATTTTTTCAACAAAATACGGAAATATAAAGAACCCAAATATTTTGATTGATGATACAGAATACAAAAATGCCTGCCTAAATACAAATGAACAAACAGATAATGATGTTACTACTTATGTTTCGAGAGCTACTTTCAATGCTGCGTCTGGTGATGATGAGTATTGGTTTTTGTCAAATAGTTCCACGTTAAATAGAAATGAGTATACAAGCAGCGACTTGGCTGTTGCTATGGATAATGAGGCACTAAATGCATTAACCGGATATCCTAAAATTATTAATGTTGAATTTGACGCAATGGAGAGTAGTTACGAATACAGAACAGATTTTGATTTAGGAGATTTGTGCAGCATAGAAATTCCGGAAATGGATTTGTCGGCTCAAGCCAGATTAATTGGCTGTTATGAGGTTATGAAATCTGGACAGTGGAGCATGACAATGGAATTTGGTACACCAATAATTTTAAAAAGATAGAGGAGGACAAAAATTATGATAGGATTTCCTTTTGATTCACATGTCACATTTGAGAGTGATGGAACACCGGTGTATGATCGTGCGATTACGTCCGCACCACTCAGAAAACTGATAGCCAAATTATTAACGGATGGCATTTTACCAAACCCATCTACCAATCTGCAAGTCGAAGCAGGTAGTGGAATGAATGTTGTTGTTAATCCTGGTTTTGCAATTTGTGCAGGAGGGTTGAAACTGGAAGAAAATCAGCGGACGCTTGCAATTCAGGCAGCAGATTCTAATTATGATCGAATTGATACTGTAGTCTTAAGATGGAACGATAATGATTCGGAGAGAATCTGTGATTTATATATTGTAGAGGGCATACCTGCAGCAAGTCCTTTAAGACCAGAGCTTACAAGAACAGAATCAATTTGGGAATTAGGATTAGCAGATTTATTTATAAATAAAAATTCTTCCGCTATTTCCAATCAGAGAATTACGGACACACGTTATGAATCTGCAAGATGCGGAATTATATCGGCAATCAGCGAATTTGATACAACAACATTATACCAGCAAGTGCAAGCTGATCTTGCCGGATTTAAAGCATCGGAGCAGGCAGATTTTATAACATGGTTCAATGATATAAAAGGTCAGTTATCTGAGGATGCAGCCGGAAATTTACAAAAGCAGATCGGAACGTTGGAATCTTTAAAAACAGAAGTGAAAACTAATCTTGTCAATGCTTTGAATTGGGTTGTTGATAAAACGTCCGGTGTTATTGCGAAGCTTGGAAGTGCGGATATATCAAAAATCGGGGACGGTACCGTGACTGGAGCGATAGTTAATAATAAAGAAGCGATAGAGGATGTCACCCAGAGTTTAACTAACATAAATGTTAATGTTGGAGAGGATGGAAAACTACACTT
>ERZ1026846.359-NODE-359-length-36099-cov-12.712879_pt1 | contig 36099 bp, 46 predicted proteins | sample MGYA00380153_ERZ1026846 | MGnify/ENA primary metagenome ERZ1026846 (study PRJEB33269, sample SAMEA4719789) | human gut metagenome | biome: human-associated habitat; feature: organic feature; material: feces | place: Cameroon | collected 2013-10 ...
GGGATATATTGAAATATGATGACTTTTCTGGGTGTCGGCTTGCGTTAAACTATTTATTAGTATTTGCATTTCTTACAACATCTTTAAACCAAATGGGTGAATTAAATGTATTTTGTTTGTACCTATATGTTGTGTTGTGTTGTGTAACTGAACTTACGATAGTGTTACCGCCATTGGTAAAATATTTTAAAGATAAGTCATACCAAAAGACCGAAAACAACTTAGACCGGTTAACTTTAAGAGAAGAACCAGAAGAACAAGACCCGCAAAACGAACAAGAATGTAAAAATCCGACCATTACCGCCGAAGAAACAGAACAAACGCCTGAAATAATTGAAGAAACAGTCGAAAAAAAGGAACAACCACCCGAGGAAGTTGTTCAGGAAGAACCCAAACTAACCATTGAACCTACACGCAAAATATACCATTATCACACACAGTCTCACATTATGCCGGTTGACCCTAAACATGTTTACTGGACGGCAAATGGAAAATCTTATCACTCAAACCGCAGGTGCTTGGCTTTGCGCAACTGTGCAACGGTAAGTTCCGGTACATTGACAAAGGCACAGCGCCTCGGACACAAAACGCCGTGTTCGGTGTGTGTCGGTAAAAATTACAAGGTCAAAAAGAAATGAGGTGTAACTATGCCCTATTACAAGCAAGACAAGAAAAACAAGGACGGCTTGACACAGTATATTGTTAAAGTCAATATCGGCGATAAGCAAATCAAGCGTACTGCCTACGGACTGAGCCGGGCAAAAGACCTTGAAAACCGGCTTTTGAGGGAATACACCGACAAAAAGATAAACACATCTTCAATGACCTTAGATCGGCTTTTCCGGGACTACAACAAAAACACTCGGGCAGATATAAGGCAGTCCACTTTAAGTAGGCGTTTAACCGTTTATAATCAACATATCGCCCCATATTTGGGCGATAAGAGGCTTAAAGACTTGGACATACAAACACTCACCGAATGGAAAAACATTGAAAATAGCAAGGATTTAAGCCTTGTGACGAGGCGTAATTCATTTCAAGTGCTTAAAGCGGTTTTGAACTACGGCGTTAAAATGGAATACATAAATTTTAACCCACTGAATAAAATTGATAACTTTAAGGACAGTTACAGCGAAGAAAAGGAAATACAGTTTTATACTCCGGGAGAGTTTAAACGGTATATCGCACAAGCCCTTGAATATGCCACCAAAAAAGACTTCTACGATTTTTATGTATTCTTTATGATTGCATACTTCACAGGCCTTAGAAAAGGCGAAATACACGCCCTGCGCTGGAATTGCATAAACGGCGATAGTTTAAGCGTTAAAAAATCAATAACCCAAAAATTAAAGGGCGGTGATGTCGAAACACCGCCTAAAAATAAAAGTTCTGTTCGCACAATAAAAATGCCCAAACAGCTTATAGACTGTTTGAGCGAACACAAGGTAAGACAGCAAAAGGTTATAAAAGATTGGAACGATACCGGCTTTGTGTGCGGATATTATAAATCACTGCGTGATACCTCAATAGACAAAGAAAACCGCAGATACGCCCGGCAACGGAATCTAAAAAGAATACGCATACACGATTTCAGACACAGCCATGCAAGCTTTTTGATAAACAACAATATTTCCCGGTTGGAAGTAGCCCACCGCTTAGGTCATAGCACCGTAGAGCAAACTTTAAAAACTTACTCTCACCTGTTCCCGAACGAAGAGGATCGAGCCACAAAACTGCTTGAAGAAATAGAGCTATAAAGGCAACGAAAAATAAAATAGAAAAAATCGTACTAAAATCGTACCGCAAAAGAAAAAACCCGCTAAAATAGCGGGTTTTCTGTGTTTTGGCGGAGAGGGTGGGTTCTGAACTTTATAATTTTATATAACTTTTATTAGTTTTTAGTATCAAAAAGCAATATATTTCAATACTTAATAACACAATTAAACATTATATTTTTTATTTTTCGTACTAAAATCGTACTGAGAAACCGTATCACAGTTCAAGCATTTTCTTAATCCACCGTGCTTTGTCCACATACTCCCGGTGCCGATACTCCCACGCCTTAACCATATCCGGCGGTGGCGTCACAGTATGTCTCAACCGGTCGATTTCTTCCGTCACAATATCGTGTAAAAACTTTGCGTGTTTTAACTCGTCATTTGCCATTTCGAAGTACATCTTGTATCGGTTATTATTCGCCTTGACTTTGAACTCAATAGCTTTCTCGGCGTATTTCTTGGCGTCGCATATCTCGTCATTTATGCCGTCAGTCAGTGCTTTAATGTATGTCATAATCAGCACTCCTTGACTGCATAGCCTTTTACATAAGTTACACTTCCGGCCACACCCGAAAGTACAAGGGTCAATGCCGGCTGCAATGCGCAGCACGCAGCGGCAGGTATAACCGCCGTAATGTGTCTTGTATATGTGGCGTCTACGACTGTTGTATCGGACACAACGGCATATGGCAGGGCTAAACCGTTAAGGTACAACTGCATTACTTCTGTTCCCGCTGCGGACGGTGTAAATGTTACATCAAAGTCAACAAGGTACTTGCCTGACTTTTTAAATATAAAACCGTTTGCAACAGTGCCGATAGAACAACCGCTGTTTATCGTCTGAGTACCCAAAAGCAAAATAGGCGTTGCGGTAGCTGTTACCGCCTGTGTAGTAGTGTTGTAAGCCTGCTGAATAGATTTGTTGTTATAATTACTCATGATTAAATCTCCTTTAAAAATACAGCCCTTACAGCGATTGCCGTAAGGGCTTAGTTTTCGCTGTTATAAAGCGTAAATATTATGTGCGATTAACAGTTGCCGCAGCCACAGCCGTTACCGAAGTAAGGGTTTGCACCTGCATTATATGTAGAGGCAAGCGGATATCTCACGACACCGCACATTCTTGCGTCTGCCTTGGCATTTGCCAATTCGTCACGCAATCTCTGCATTTCGTTCTGCTGCAACATTGCCCTTGTCCGTTCACCCTCGGAGTGAATTGCCGTAGTAATCTGACAAGTTGATTTGTCTATATTAGCATTAACTCCTGCCAAGCCAAGTTGAGTAGCCCTGCCCTCACTTGTAATTGTGTTATTGAGGGCAAATGTGCCGTCACAAATACCATTATTTATGCGATCGATTTTGTCGTTAAGGCTCTGGAACTGCTGACCCTGCAAGATCTCATAAGTAGAAGAATTACCCTCTACTGTACCACTTACAGGAATACCATTACGCATAAACATAAAGAGGAACAAAACAACGATCAATACAAAAGCATTACCGCCAAGACCGTTATCTTTGTTTAATACGGAAGATATATCCGCCAATGATAAGTTACTATCCATAATTAAAATTTCCTTTCTGTAAAATATCTTTTATTTTAAAGCTGTGCACCGCTTAAAACCTTAATTTGCCCTCCAAAAACCGCTGAGCCTGCTGTTTGTATGTTTCAAACTCCCGCTGTGTCATTTGCCCGGATTGCAGAAGTTTTTGTATCTCCTGCCGAGGGTCTCCTTTAAATGTACTTGCAAATTTCAAAACATCTCCAAGTGAAAAGCTCTTTTTATTCTGTGTCTGTCCGTGGTGTCCGTGGTTCTGTAATAGTGGGTTCACTGTTTAATCTCCTTTCGATTAAATCCAATCTTTCCATAACATCAGCCATTGTAATTTTTTTAGGCGGTATGTATGGCGTAATTGTAAATGCAAGAAATGATTTATTTCCTGCGCCGTCTGTTGTAATTTTGTAAACAATAGGTTCCGTCTCATGCGCCGCCAACATTTCACTGTTTACCCCCATAGGTAAGCCGGTTATATCGTTATCGCTTTTTACGGTGGTAATTCTGCTCTGCGGGTACATATATGGATTAAAATATCCCTGCACTTTAATTGCCCCCTTTCTGTCATATATTTTATCGTGAAAGCACAAATAGTAACAGTTCATAAACGGTTCAAAAAAGTATCAAAAAAGGCTCACTCCGAAAATGGAGTGAACCTCTTTTTTATTGCATTTCCCGAATTGCCCGGCGCAATCGCCTTTTGATTGTAGGCACCGAATAACCGAACTCGTCGGCCAATTCCTCAATGGTTAAACCGTCGCAAAACCTGCGCTTTGCTATTTCTCGATTTTTCCGATTTTTCACACGGTTGTCTATTTTCTGATTTAACCGTGGTATGCCTTTTTTCTTTTCGTTTATTTTTTGTACGGCGATAGTTGTTATTATCAACGCCGTTTTAAAGTTATCATTCATTCGTCCTCGTAATCAGATATGTTGCCGTAAGGGTTGTTTTTAGCTCTCGGAACAAGGTAATGATACATGTACATCCGCTGCACAAGGTCAATATCTTCTCGGCTTTCAAGGTAATTGAAAGCCTCCGCACCGCTTACAGCTGTGTTACCGTCTGTATTCGCAACCTTTGAGGCACTGAAAACAGTTGCAGGGGATATACCTAATTCCATAAGCTGTTCCCTTTGCAGGTCTTTGTCCTCTAAGAAAAAGTTTATATCGTCATACTCATCCGCCAGCTTTTGCTTAGCCTGATTACCGCAGTAATCGTAAATATCTGTAATCACCTTTGCTTTCACCTCGTCCGGGAGTTCTTTGTACTCAGGGGCTTTAATGGCACTCATAACCATTTCATAAGACATTTTACCCTTGTTAATAGCGTAATCCTTCCACTGTTCCCCACTCAATTTTTGCTCATTTCCGTAAAATGTAATAGTCTTTTCCGGGTTTTTCGGCACTACTGTGCCTATTCCTGTTTGGTGATATAACCTTTCAACCTCGTTTGTAGCAGGATCGTCTCTTGTTATTTTGCTTACATATCCCGGAGAAAAGAAATTTTCAAGTCCGGCGGCCAATCTGCTGTCCTTTTGCTCTACATTGCCCCATGCGTCAATATACGGTGTTAAACGCATACTTGCACCCGGTATTTTTGTCAGAACTTTGTTTACAGTCGGCTGTAAGTCTTCCGGTATTTTGTTTGAACCTGATTTATCCTTGAAATAGGCATTTCTCCGCACAGGATCATAAGTCCTTGCAGCTTGACCAAAAATTGTGGGTATAAACTGCGTACCGTAGTTTGTCAAAAGATTTACACCCACTGTTCCGACCGGATTATCGGAATATCTTGCCGCTTTGATTGCTGTATTTACGCCCTGCAACAATGACAAATCTGTAATTGTATCCGGTATGGTTATTAAGCCACTCACAACCGGTCCAATTTCTCCTTCTTTGGTCATTTGATAAATGTTAGCCCCCACAAGTACAGGCATAACGGCAGGTGCCAACCAGTCTATTGTATAGCTTACATCTTCCAACTGTAAATCGCCTATTTTAGACAAAGGTATCTGTGCTGAATTTTTCTGTTCACCCTTTAAGTCGTCAATAGCCCGTTGTTTTCTATCGCTGCTGCCTTGGCCTTTCAATAAGCCTGCTGCCGCTAAATAGAAACCAAGCACCACAAGCCCGGTGCCTGTAAGGCCTTTTGCAACATTATCAATAGCCTCTGATGCTGTTATATTGCCTTTTTTGACTTCAACAAGCCGTTCTTCAAGACCCTTTACAAGACCGACAGGAGAATATTCAAGGCCTTTTTTAAGTATGTTCATAGGTGTTTGTGTAAACGGTAAAAAGCCCTCACCGAGGAAATTTCCGGCATAATTCAATGCTTTTCCGGGAAGTGTTTTGCTTTCTTTAACTCTTCGTAGCGGTTTGCGCTTTAATTCGTTAATCCAATTCGCCACTGCGTTGAAGTCGCGGTATGTATTAGTTTGTGCCTCTTTGGCCGCAATATTGGCAATTTCAAGCCTAAGTTTGTCATTGTTTTTCAAATCGGTTATAGTCAATCCCCTTGCGGCCATTGCCGAACGATACCGGTTTTTAAAATATGGTTTAAGATACCATTCGTCCTCTTGTTCAAGCCGGGCGCTGTTTATTCTGCTCAGAGGACCAAGAATTTTTGATTTTTTTGTTTCATAGCCGACAACTCTGCCGTTTTCCTTTATTTCTTTTCGTGAAGAAAATATATCTCTCTTTCCCTGTATTCCGCTTTTAAAGTCACCTTTATACTTAGCCTCACCTTTTATCATTGGTCGGTAACGCTCATACTCTTCTTCAACAAAATCTTTTATATTCTTTTTGTCTTTTCCAAAAAGCAGTTTGACGGTTGCCTTGATAGGTGCTTTTGTGCGTTGATCTTTTGGTATCCGTATCCGCTTTTCAAGACCGCCACCTACAAGATTTTTAGCTATATCAGGCAATACCATAGCAAAGTTGCCGAGAATATTTCTTATGTGCGTTCTTGGGTTACCAAGCATACAAAGGTACCTTACACCTCTGACCTTTTCGTCCCATGATCCCGGTAACTGGTCAGCTATGCTCTGCTGAATTTCGTCCATAATCCGCTCACGTTCTTTCAAGTTACCGCCGGCATTTAACAGCTTTTCTTGCAAGCTTGCAGGGATTGTAACCTCTTTTGCAAGGCCTTTGTTTATCTTTTCAAGTTGCTGTTGGTTGATATACTTCACTGCCGCTTGTGCGGTATAAAGCCGTCCGTTAGGGGTTAAATCACGCCACACATTACCGAACTGGGTAATCTGAGCCCCAAGAGTTGAAAACATCTGTAACCCGGAGGCAATCTCAACCATTCGGGAGGCGTCGTTGTTATTTACGGCATTGTTTAAAAGCTCAACGCCTAAGGCTATCTTTTTAACATCAAGCTGTTCTTTGCCCTCAACTACTCTCTGCCACTGTTTGTAGGCCTCTTCATAGCCCTTTTCTTCAATGGTCTTGTTTGCCTCTTCCAAGGCCTCTTTGTTCGCCACCTTTTCGTAGTTAAATACGCCATCCAAAACTGCTTTTTTAAGGGTCTGTGCGCCCTCGTCGGTCATTGCAGGGCTTTGCATAATTGTTTTTGCGCTTTCGCTTACAAAGCTGTTTGGGTTCTCGTCGTCAACTTTTTTAGGCACTTTAACCTCACGCCGTCCGCCTTTTTTCTCCGGTATTTCTCCGTAAAATTCGGTGTAATCGTCGTATCTCTCTTGTTCCTTTTTACCCAATTTTACCATTCTGCCTTTTGGCTCTATCGGCTTTTGAATGTTAAACAGTATCTGGTCTTCTCCCTCTACCGCATTTTCGGGCAATGCCCCCTCATATCCGTAAAAGGACTGTATTTTTTTAATAATTTGCGGGCTGACATAGAAGTTTTTCTTATTTAGCTTTTCTTTTACCACCGGTGCGCTGTCCTCGTTTTGGATAATTTCGGTAAGTAAATCCGCAAGTTCTCCTGCTCTTTTCTCGTTTTTAGGCATAATTTGTTTTGCCAAAGCGTAGGCTATACTTTCAAGCTGTTTACCTCCCGGTATCATTGAATTAAGCCTTACTTCTTTTGGTTTGGATTCGCCGTAAAACTTGTTTAAAGCCTCGTTTACTCTTCTGCCTGCATATTCGGCATTGGCTGTAAGTTGTCTTTGCCATGCCATATTTTTATGCGACCACCTAAACCCGTTGGACTTCATAATTTGCAGAACTTTTGGGTCTGGTTTTCCGTCAAAGAAATACTGTAATTGCATTTTCTCGGCATTTTTAACAACTCTGTAATTGCTGTTTGTAACAACTTCTTTGTTACCCATATCTTTTGCCGACTGAATATTTTTTATTCTGTCTTCAAGGCGGTGTATTTCCGCATTTGAATTTGTCAAGTTAAACGGTGCTGTTACCGTGGGGTAGTGTTCTTTCATCCACCGTGCCCCCTCGAACATTTGCTTTTCCTGTTCCCGGGTAAGCCCTACCGGGTGAAAGCCCTCTAAACTGCCATTTTTCTTGTAGTATGCGTTGGCAAGCTTTGCTTGACTGTGCTGCCGTTTCAGTTTTTCAAGCTTCTCTGTCAGCTTTTCGACAGCGTTTGCGTCACTTGACTTAATGGCCTCTGTGCCGTTACCTATGCGCTGTATTTTGTCTAAGATTTTTTCATAGCTTTCACGTTGATTGAACAAATCCATTGTTCGGCGCATAAGAGCGTCATTTTTCTTGACATTGTATCTTGCGGGACCCGATACAAACCAAGCCGGATATTTGCTTTCATTGGCGGCCACGGCGTTGATATTCCGTGCGATTTTCTGTGAATATTTATTAAGCAAGAAATCTATTCTTTCACTTTCCGCCGGGTTCTTTTCCTTTGCGGCTTTGGCAATTTCCTCTGCCTTTGTCAAATATTCGTTGTATTCGCTTGTGGCCTCGCCTGCCTTGTAACCTCGCTGTGAACGCATATTTCTTGCAAGTTTTGCTGTCTTTTCGTCAATTTCATATCTTGCCGCCCTTGTGGCTGTCGGCACTGTTATGCTCTCGTCAGTGTCAGGTTCGTCGGTGCTGTTTTCAAGCTCCTTTTCAAGGTTCTTGTTTTCGGTGTCAATCCGTTCAATATCCGCCTGTATGCTTTCTTCACTTTCAAGGTTTTCAAGTTGCTTGCTTTCCTCTGCATGGTTATCCTCCGGTTTACTTACCGAACCTTCACTTTCGACCTCTTGGTTATCATGTAGCCACTGTGCATAATCATACTCCGCCTTAGTCAGCGTATAGCCTTTATTATCTCCCATGTCAAACCAATATTCGGTTTTTACCGGCTTTACATTTTTGATAATATCCTCTTTTGCAATCTTTGCAAGTCTTTGAGCCTCGCGCCAATTACCACTTCCACTTTCTAAATATGCCCTTGTATTTTCCGTATCAACCCATAAATTGCCCAAAGTAGCTTTTACAGCGTTAGGATTTGCCTTTGTAAAAGCTTCTGTAATTCTCTTTTCTGTGGCAGGAGATACATTTTTACTGATTGTCTTTGCGCTAAAATCACCGTACCTGCCCCCGCGTATTGCCTTTTCGATAAATTCGGCTCTTGTCATAAGTTGATCGTCATCTTTGACTTTAACTTCAAGATCCTTTTTTACTTTACCACGCTGTAAACTTGATTTTGTGGCTAAATAGTCGTCAATCTTGTTATTTTGTGAAAGTTTCCCGGCTTGTAAACCGATACCATATTTTGACAAGTCGATAAGTGTATCCTTGTCAAGTCTGTCCGGCAATACATTCTTAATTGTTTCGAATATGGTCTTTTCGTTTTGGGATATGTAATCCTCGTTATAGTGGCTTAACAAATCGTCAAGAGAAGATGTTTTGCCGTCAACCGTAAAATGATTTCCAAGCAAAATTTCCAGCCATTCGTCATTGGTTGTGGTTGACAGCTTGCCGTTATCAATAAGGTAGTTTGCAAGCCTTGTAGCCCTTGTGCTACTGTCTTTAACTGTCGGCTGTTCACGCTTATTATCTTTTAATAGGGTTTTTCCGTCCCGTTTGTCAGCATTTTCTACCCTTTTCTCTTGACTTTCCGAGGCTGTTGCGTCAGCTTTCTTTACATAGCCTACTTGTTTATTCGGCACACCGTATGTCGCAAAATTATTTGATACGGATATATAGCCCTTAGGCGCTCTTGTTGAGCCTGTAACCCAACCGTCAGGCACTTTGTCATATACATTTACGCCGTCTATTGTATCTACGACCTTTGCTCCCGTTACTTTTTCGGGGGCTGTTTTTGTTTGCGCTCGATTATTGATAATATCTTTGTATGTGCCTATAACCGTGCCGTTACGCCAGTAGTCGTCTCCGCTTGTGCCCTCTGGTGCTCTCACTCCGCCTGCATCAAAGCCGAATTCTTTTCCGCTATCAGGGTCAATAGCCAGTACACCAATTTTATATATTTTATACAGCAAATATGTTGTTCCGCCTTTCTGTTTCAAGGCTTTTACATTTCTGACTAAAACATGCCCATTTTTTTGAGCTCTTTTTATTGCTTCTTTGAGCGTTTCGATTTGAATATCTGTAATGTCATCTTTTGTCGGTGCGTTGCCCCGTACAACCTCCGACGGCTCTGATACAGTCAATAGCTTGTCAATCTGTGGCTGTGGCTGTTCGGATGTTATTTTTGTTTTGCTTTGATTAAACGGTACAACTGTATCTTGATAATTAAATTTTGCAACCTTAATTGTATTCGGGTCATTTATTATTTGTCCGGTTTCTTTTGATGTTAGCATTCTGCTTACTTTACCGTCCTTACCAAGTTCAAAAAGCAGCCCATCCTGATAATAGACAGCTCTGTTATTGCTATACACAGGGTAATTCTTTTGTTTGTCACGCTCTGCCATATGTGAAAGTGTATCCACTTGTGCAGCCGTAAGTTTTACCGACATTTCCTCGCCAGTTTGCCAGTCAATGCCACGCTTTGTGAGCATACGCCTTGCGGCGGCTCTTTGGGTAGTATCGTCTTCCGAGCGTGCTGTCGTGAGACTTTTTTCTATGCCGGGTTTGTATGTATTCTTTTGAACACCCGTTTTAATTACTTGCTCTTTATTCGGTGAAATTTTGTCAATCTCTGCTTGAATGGCTTTCTTTGCAGGCTCGCTTTTAACAGTTTCTTTCAGCTGTTTAAGCTGTTCTTCCTTGTTGTCTCCGTTACCCAGGATTATTTCATTTAACTTGTCACGCCAATTTGTTTTTGGCGTTATAGGCTGTTTTGTAGCAACGGTTTCGTACCGTTTAGCCGCCTGCCGTCCCGATATGGCATTGTCAAGGTCTGTGGTACTGAATTTAACGCCGCTTTCCTGTAAGGCTTTCTCGGTTGCTTGAATTTCGGCAGGTACCTCGCTGTCAAAATCTCCGTTGATATACCGTGATTTAAAATCTGTCAATGCCTTTTGGGTCGGGTCGGCTGTGTCTTTCTGCTCCTGCAACATATCACCGAACATTTGCCTAATATCCTGTGCGGTATAGAGCCTCTCTCCTGTGACCTCGTCATATTTTGGTGTTTCGCCCTGTGGCAACGGAAATGCTTGTGCTTCCCCTGCCTGCGGTTTTGTGGCCGTTATCGGGCTTTCTTCGGTCATCTGCGGCGCATTTGGTTCTGCCGCTGTTTCTGTGGCTGTCCGTGGCTCGTTTGTTGCCATGCTCCGCCGTGCACTCTTATTTTTAAGCTGTGCTTTCAAGGAAGTAAAAGCGTTTTCAATTTCCTGCAACTCTGCAAGCCTTGCCGGGTCAACATCTGCGCTGTTTCTTACGTCGGCATATGACTTAACATAGGCATTGTGTATTCTCTTTGCGTCTTCAAGGTTGTCTACACCTTTAAACCACTTGTTTATATCCTCCCGGTCTTTGGTAAATGTGTCTGTGTAACGGTAGCCGTTGTTGATGTCGTTGTATTCCTGTTTAAAATTAAGCGCACCCAAAACGGCCGTTACTAATGCTGCACCGCCGAAAGCATTTAATACATCGGCCATATTCGCAAGGTCGGCATCCGGATCATACACGGCACGCTTTAAATACGGTGTGATAACCTTGTCAAGTACGGCCATACCGCCGGCACCTGTCACATCAAGGGTTTTCTTAAAGAGATAACGGCCTGTATTAGTTTTTACAAACTTGTCAGCAACTTTGCGCCAACCATTCGGACCCATTACTTCACCGGCCAAAGAACCCTCGGGAGTGAGCCCCCGAATGACATTAAATGCATGCATTCTTGCATATTCAAGTGCAGTATCGAGCCGTGCATACTGCTTGGCCTGCCGGTATGTTGCGCCCTCGCCCACAGATTGAGCAAAAGCCGAACCGTAAGCATTTGTGTAATATGTAGCCGAACCGAGACCCGGTGCAACGGCATTTAATGCAATGGTAGGTGTATATGCGCCTGCAAGCTGTCCCGCACCCCGGACGATACCATATCCGGGCAAATTGCCGTATGTTTCACTGTTCTGGGCGTTTTCCTGCCGGGTTTTCTGCCGGCGCTGTAACACCTTTTCTGAGGCCTGTTTTTCAACTGCTGCCTGTTTTTCGTAAGGGTTTTGATTTTTAATCGCTATCTGTAAGCCCTTTTCAACTTCGGCGTTGTTGGGTGCCTCCCGCCTTGCCCGCTCAATAGCCTGTATAAGCCTTACGTCTTTTGTATTATTGCTTTTTATGGCGTCAACAGTATTTAAAATATTCCTGCCAAAGCTCTTTAAACCCGTTTTAAAGTTTTCACCGAAAGCCCCGATATATTCCGGGTTGTTACCGCCCTGTATGCCCTGCGAGGCAAACAAGTCATAGTCGGAACCTAAGTCTTTTTTAAGCTTTTCGGTGATATTTACATTAGGGGTTTGGAACAAATTTTTACCGTAAATATCGGCAACATCAATAATATTTCCGTTATCTGTTTCAACACTCGTTACTCGTGAATCTGCTGTAAGCGGTTGAGTGTTTACTTTTTTTCTGTATATTTCCTGTTCGCTTACAGGTTCACCCTCTGTTGGCAAACCTGATGTACGGCGATTTGGCGTAGACTGTGTAGTCTGCGCTTTTCTGTTATATGCCGTTTCCCGAGCGGTCGGTTTGGTTATTCGCAAATTTTTGAGATATTGCTCATCCGTGTTTTTATTTTTCTTTCTTTGGTCGGCGGTAATATTCTCAAATTCTTCAAGTGTAAAAAGTGCCATTTAAAACTCCTCACTATATGATACCCTGTCTTTTAAGTATCTCTCGTATCGCCCTGTCGGAAAATCCTAAGTTTGCATATTGTCCGTACAACTGGTTTAACAAATCTTCATTGCTTTCATTGGCGGCCACGGCACTTAATCTTTCACTGTTTGTTTTGCTTGTGCCGCTTGAAGTTGTACCGGATGATGTACTTTTAGTTGTTCCTGTTGCTGTGCTCTTCGTTGTGCCTGTTCCCGAACTTCCCGAGCTTTTTGTTGTACTTTTACTTCTTGTTGTACCTGCATTGACAGTAATATCGCCCATTGTCGGAACTGTCAGCGAATTTACATTGTTGATATAGTCGCCGTAATCGCTTGCAAGCCCCTGCGAATAAGCAAGCTGTGCCCGTGAATTATTATTATCACGATTTGTCATTATGTTATTACGGTTATTTTGGTATGTATTGGCTATATCTGCAATGGTTGTTTCACTGCCTCCGCCGGAAACGCCGGCGTTTCTAAGCTGTTGAGGCAGGTTTTTAAGATTATTCATATACGCAACATATGCGTCCTGTGCCGATTTGTCGGCGCTTGTGTTGTTGGCCTGTAATGTGGCGTCAAGGTTTGCCTTTCTCTGCCGTGCCAATTTGTCATAATATGCCTGATATGCCGCCTTGGCCTGATTATATTCTGCCATTGCCCGGTCATATGCCCGCTTTTGCTGCGCCATTGCCCGATCATATGCAGCGTCATACCGTGGCGTTGAAACGGTACTTGAACCGCCGGACGAATAACCGCCACCCGAAGAGCCCCCGGATGAGGCTTTCGGTGTGGTTGTTGTGGTTGATGTTTTTGTGCCGGAATTTTTAACGCCGTTTTGCATAGCGTTTCTTAACTGCTCCTGCAATTTGCTGATATTCTTGTTAGTCATTATCTGTCCGGCTCTGTACCCGGGTAAGTTTGTTACACCCTTTGGATATATCTCCGAATAGTTTTTGTACTTTTTTGATGTAGGTATTATCGCCATACTCTCACCTCACTTCAAAGTAGTATGTATTGAGCCATCCTCGGCCACTGACTCAACTTTGTTTTCATCGAAAATCTTTTGAATAAGCGCCTTAACAAGCTCTTTTGCAATATCTGACTGAGCGGGTGTGAGGTGCAGCCATGTCATGGCGCAATCTAAAACCCAGTCAAATTTTTTCTGCCCCTCGCCGGAGTTGAAATATTCTTCGGCTTGCAACATCATTTTGTGCAGGAAGTCTTTAAATTTCGGGTCATTCAACTTCTTTTTGATTTCAAAACGGTAATACCATGCAACGCCCAAGGTCAAAATTACTATACCTGCGATAGCTCCGTAAACAAAATATTTTTCATTCATTTTTAATTTTCTCCTTTTATTTCGTTAATGCGCTTATGCGCTTGCTTTACAGATTCTTCCACAACCGTCAATCTGCGGTCAATGCCCTTTAAATCCTCGGCTGTTCTTTTTAAATCCGACTTCAACTCGGATATGCCGACCCGGATATTTTCAAGTTTTACGATGACTGTTGTCAAATTGCTGGTTTCTCTTTCGTTGTCGGTATCGTGGTTTCTGAGCCACCCGGCAAGCCCTACAATGCATCCTATCAATGCAATTAACACTCCTGTATTTATGTCCATGTAACACCTCTTAATGGCTTTATTTGCCCTCAAATTTGCCCTCAAAAATAGCAAAGATAAAATCAATTATCAATTCAAAAATGCTTTTCTTTTTAGCCGGTTTTTCCGGATTTGGATCCGGTTCGGGCGTTGGTTCGGGTTTCGGGGTCGGTTCGGGTTTCGGCTCCGGGTCTGTTGGCTGTTCCGTGGTCTCCTCTCGATACTCCACACACGGTATGCCTAATTTATTGCAATCTGCTAAAATATAGCACTGGTCGCCCGTTGACACCTCCGAGGTGATTATATATCCGTCAGCGACAACACAGGCAATGCCTAAGCCCTCAATTTTAACTTTTAATGTCCGTATATCACCCACGCTGGCAAAGCCAATTTTCAGGCGTGTAGGCTCTTGTGAAATGGGTTTCATAGGTTCGGCCGTTTCGATGCCGAATATGCGCTCGTCATTTCTCACCTTATTTTTGTCAATGTTGCCGTTATATCCCAGCTCTGCGCCGTTGTTACTTGCATATTGCCAAAGGTCTCCATCATAATCAGGAGAGGAAAGATCCGGGCAAGCGTACCATGTGCGGTATTCCGGATGCAGGTTATCAAAAAACACCGTCTTGTAGTATCGTGTCAAAAAGTCACGATTAAAGTACACCCCTGTAAGATAACCGTTATTAATGCAAGTGTCACAAAATGCCTCTGTCATTTCACGGATTAAATCTGCCGTGGCCGTTATTCCGAATTTTGACTTGATGTAATCCGCTGAAAAATACTCCCAGTCAAAAAAGATTATCGGGTGGATGCCATATTTTTTGCATGCGGCGATTGCATATTCCGCCTCGGCTTTTGCTTCCCGGGCGTTTTTTGCATAACTTGCCACATATACCGCTATCGGGTCATTTTTCTGTTTCATAAAATTATCAAAACATTCGTCAAGTTTTGAAGTGCCGATTGATAACCTATAAATAACGCCGTCAACGCCCTTTAAATCGGCAATTTTAATGTCCCTTTGATGTCTTGAAATATCTACAATGGTTTTCATGTATTCTCCTTTCAGTGTGATTTTTCGATTTCTTTCGCCTGTTCTGCCGTAATCAAGCCTTTTTCCACATAAACAGATAAGTTCTTAATTTTGCCCTCAGCGTATAATTTTTTAATTCTTTCAAAAATCATTTATTAGCCCTCCATAGCAAGTAAAAGCTCGTCAACTGCCCGAATTGCCTCGTTGCGTTCTTTTTCCATAGACGAAATTTGTTCATACAGTTTAAAAGATATGTTCCCGTTTTCAACGGCGATTTTGCCCACAACATTGTAATTGTTGTATTCCGATTTAGGAATATAGCTTTTGTAATTTTCAATTGTTAAATATCCTTCTTTATCAACCGCATTTTGTGTGATTGTTACTTTTTCGCCGTTTTCCGCCTTAACTGTAAAAGTTACCTTTTTATAAATAGGCGTTAGCTGCTCATCTCCGACAAGCTCAATATGTTTAATGGCGTTTTCATCATTCAAAATATTGTAAATCTCGTCATAACTTGTTTGTCCCAAAGGCATAATCACTTCAAGTGACGGTCTTGTATAACCGTCCTTAAAATCTCTTTCCAAGCCGAAAGATTGTGAATAAGTAAATGTTTTACCGTTATTAAATTTTATCTGCATAATGTCGCTCCTTTTATTCTTTTCCTATAACCGAGGTCACACTTGCTGACTGGTCACCGTTACTATTAGTATAACACCCTAAAAATAAGTAGTAATTACCACTATAACTTGACATATCCCATGTTACAGAGGAAAAATTATTTGCTTTCTGAACATATGCACTACTATCGGGGGCATAAAATATATAATACGGGTTATATAGTTGTTGTTGTTTACTATCAAATTGTGACTGATTACTTAACCAAACACCACCGTGCCATGTACTACTTCCTGTTATTGTTAGTGTTTTGATATTTGACATATTTATTTTTAGATACGATGTTACACTATTTACATTAGTGCCGTTGGAAATACTACAAGACCAATTTGTGGAGTTAGCTGTGTAACTACCGGCACCACCGGGAGAATATCGGCTCGGAGTAGTGCCTGGGAAATATTGTTCTTCCGCACTATAAATCAAATAATGAGCCGTTCCGTCATATTCATAAGCTTTACCTATTTGAAAACTGCTTGTGCCGTCATTGTCATAAATTGCCCCGATTTCATAACTGGTAGTTCCATTATTATCATATATTGCCATAAAATCCTACTTTCTTTTAGTCCAGACATATGATGTGTTCACCTCTCGCTCATAAGCATCTCCACACCAAATATTTCGCACAAAATAACCTGCATTGTTTGAGTTGGGAACGGCTATTGCACCCGTAAAATTACCGCCGCTTTTCGGCATGGCATTATTAGCGGTATTCTGTGCGGCATTCGCCTTTGTCACAGCTGTATCTGCTGTACCCTGTGCGGCATTCGCCTTTGTCACAGCTGTATCTGCTGTACCCTGTGCGGCGCTCGCCGCACTCCGCACATTGTCAATCCGCTCTTTCACCGTGGCGTCGTTGTCTGCGGAAATTGCAATGTCATCCCCAGTAAGCACTATGCTTGCCCCGGTCTTGCCATTTACTGTTGTCGGGTCGCCTTGTGGGCCTTTCTCGCCCTGCGGACCCTGTATTCCCTGAATACCCTGTTCACCTTGTACCCCTTGGGGTCCTACTTCGCCCTTTTCGCCCTGCAAACCTTGCGGACCCGGGTCGCCTTTTTCACCCTGTACACCCTGTGGCCCCTTAGGTCCTTGAATACCTTGGCCGCCTTTTTCGCCCGTGTCTCCTTTCTCGCCTTGTGGGCCTTGAATACCTTGAATGCCTTGAATACCTTGCTCGCCCTTAGGCCCTTGCACGCCTTGAATGCCTTGTGGGCCTTGAATACCTTGCGGACCTTGCAAAGCACCTACATTTGTCCACTGTTCTTTGTCAACATCCCAAATGTATATTGTGTTGCTGTCATAGGTGCCAACGGCGTAACTGTCGCCTTTTTCACCTGTGGGGTGTGCCTCTTTAAGGGCTGTAAGGTTAGGATAAAGTCCGTTAATGGTAAAATTTTTGCCGTCCGCACCGTCAAGCCCTTTTTCGCCCCTGGGTCCTTGCACACCCTGAATGCCTTGTGCACCCTGCAAACCTTGCGGACCCGGGTCCCCTTGCGGACCCTGCGCACCTTGCGGACCGGTATCGCCTTTAACGCCCTGTTTACCCTGGGGGCCTGTGGGGCCTGCCACACCTTGTAAACCTCGTTCACCTTGTATGCCTTGTACACCCTGTACTCCTTGTTCGCCGGTCTCACCTTTTATGCCGGGAATGCCTTGTATCCCCTGCAAGCCCTGTACACCCTGTGGGCCTTTAATATTCCTCGGTTGGGGCAGTTCAGCGGTATCTGTTTCTGTATAAATCCACGATATATCGCCGTCTCCTGTTACGACAGGCACAAATACCTTTCCTCGCTTACCCTGCACGCCTTGCACGCCTTGTATTCCCTGCGGACCGGTGTCGCCCTTATCGCCTTTTATACCGGCTACTACTGTTACACCGTCAATATCCGATACGGTTGTATTTGTAAATTTAAGGCGTGAGCGCTGAGGCCGTTCCCTGTTGTCACCGTCAATGATAATGTGGCCGCTTGACGCCGTGGCCACAAAGTCGGTGCCGTTTAAACTGATTTCAATTTGTCCATCGGCGTTTACCTTAATAGCCTTTATTGTCTCGCTGATAACCGCCTTGTCGGTTATAACTTTGCTCTCCTTAAAGTTTTTATCCACCTCGTCAATAAGCTCGTTAAAGTGCGGAATAATAACATCACTGGAAAGTTCGTCAAGTTTTTTCTGCATTTCCAATGTAGATAAACCCGGTACATCCGGCATACCCACATTGCCCTTGCCGGTGGTGTCCTCCGCCGTAATTTTGTTATATGCCATAAACTATTTGCTCCCTGTAAGTTCTATTGTGCATTGATACAAGGCAAAAGCCTCATTCAATACGTCATTTTCAAAAATAAACTGTGCTTTTTTGTTATCCGGTTTAATGGATATTTTTTCTTTAATAATCTGCGCCGTGTCGTCGGTTTTGTATGTGAATTTTGAATACGCAAAATGAGAATAAGAGAAAAACCTCGCCTCATTGTCAGGCTCTAAAACAATTTCTTCCGTGCCATCATATCGGCATTTGACTAACAGAGAAGTTGCCACATATGCACCCAACATAACCGCTATTGATTTAAAACGCTTTTTGTAATAGAACGGTACCGATATACTGCTTGAAGATGTTACCTCCGCAAGTTCCGGGGTTGTCCACCTTGCGTATATAGGTGCTCCGTCGTCATTAAAATTACCTATGCTCTCATAATCGTTGTAAAACTCACACACACGGCCGTCTTCTGTGCCGAATGTCAAAACACCGTCATTGTTATAAATAACCCTTGCCGGCACATTTGTACGATAAAATCCCTCGTATTGTCTGTTTGAGTACGGAACATTATTCTCAACGCTTGCCTGCGTGCCGTCCAATGCGTAAATGTGACCGCCCACAGCGCACATATAAAAGCGGTCAAATGTGCAACAAACGGCATTTTTCAAGTCCTCTTTAAGCAATTTGCCGTTTAAATAGTAACTTCTAAGCTGTGCGTACCTTTCACCCAATACATCACTTGGCGTTACGGCCATAATGCCGTCTTTTGTAATAAAAATCGGCTCGGTTTCAAGGTTAGCAAAGCCGTATTTTGACAGCGCACCGCCGCCCTGGTAACTTCCTGCAAGTTTAAATTGTGCGTCTCCCTTGTCGTTTACATCACCTGTGCGCATAACAATATTTGTGTCGTCGTCGCTGCGGTCAAGGTGTGCGGCCAGCTTGTCATTTATTACCGAATAACCCACTATATTACTGTTGTCTTGGCCTACGGTTAAATACCACAAATCCCCCCAATAACAAGGGTTGTCCATTTGGCAGTAATAATCTCGGTTGCCGTTTTTCTTATCGCCTGCAAGAAATATCCTGTCTCTTGCGCCGTTCACTCCATACAGTGTCATAATATCGCACTGATTTATCTTATCTGCGTAGCCCGCAACGGTCTTTTCATATGTGATGTAGATGTTATCCTGACCTGTCACAGGGCTTACGGCAGGCGCTGTGTTAAATGTCACCTTGCCGGTTGAGGTGTTTACGCTGTACTCTCCGCTGCCTACATTTACCTTATTTCCGTTGCCGTCAAGCTTTTGTATCAAGGTTACTCTGTCTATGCTTGTGGCGGAAAGTTGATAATCCTTGCTTGTTCCGTCCGCATAAAAACTGTCAATCCTTGCTTTTCCCAAAAGGTTTACCGGCTCGTATGTTGTACCGCCGCCGCTTGGCTTTCGGTTTATAACGATAGTGGGCGTGTAGGCTTGGCTCTCTGCGGTTTTAACCGTAAAATTGCCGTCAAACTTACCGAAAATAATCAATTTTTTACCGTCGGCAATTACAAGTTTACCGTTAAGCTGTCTTGAAACGCTCCTTTCGTTGTTCATATCCGAATATATAACCGTTTTTGTGTCACCATAATAGTACAGCTTTGTACCTGCGTGGACTAACAGCTTTGTGCCGTCGCTGTCTTTGAAAAGGTGAAAACCGTTTATTCTGCCGTCATAGGTATTCACGGTGTGCCAACCTATCCATTTACGGATTTTGCCCCGGCTTTCTCTTATCATATTTTGCATATCCGGACTTCGATACTTGCTTACATAGCTCGGCGCATTGGTGAAGTCAGCCCCTAAAAACTCACGGATTGAGATTGAATACACATTAGGCCCTTTCGGAATGGCTATTTTTCCCATTCGCTCCACCGTCCTTTTGTATAGTCGTCATTTATGATTACAACATTTACCCGCCTTGTCATTTCTGCGTCCTGTAACCGGTTCTTCATATCGTCGAACAAGTTCCAGTAATAACCCGCTTTGCTCCGGTCATCGTCGAGATATAGCCTGTTTGCCATTAAATACGGCACTAAATCGGTGTATCGGTATTCAAGAGGGCAAATGAATGTATCGGAATCTGCACTTGTCAACTTCGGCACATACTTTTTATAGATAACGGTTATTCCCTCACCGTCATAGCTACTTGGTATAATAAGAATATTCCTGTTTTTAACCCTGTAATTTATGCGCCGGTTATCGCTGTTAAGCACATCATAAACACCCGAAAACACCGCCGTTTTATCTTCCGTTGCCGTCAGCCGGTCAAGGTCGTATTCGCCGCTTGTGGCCTCATAGTCAATATCAAGCTTGATTATATCCGTAACCGGAGAAACGGTGTTATTTAGGTAGTTTACCGCCCAGTTGTAAGCGTCAATGTACGACTGTTTATTTTTTTCGTAGGCCTTTACCTTTTCAAATCCCAAAGCAAGGGTTTCTTTCCTTATTTCTCCCCATGTTTTGTACATTTAAAATCTCCTTATAAATTAAAGGGGGCTTTTCGCCCCCTATATTATGCGTTAGCTACTTTAATAGCTACAACCTGTTCAGGGCGCACAACTTTTGCACCGTATGTATGCAGGCATTTTACAGCGTCGGCAAACTGTCCTTCCGGTTTGTATGCCGTTGTCTCGTCAATGCCATTTGCAAATGTAATGGCGTCTTTCTTTACCACGGCCAAGTAATCGTCTGTGCCGTCGTTGAAGATGTTATTAGACATCTTAACCGTTGCACCGTTGTAATAGCCGAAAATGCCTCTTTCAAGCATTTGTACATTATTTGTAAGGCTTTCTTCCATGCTGTTTTTGAACTTGGAATATGTAGCCGGAGAAAGAACGATAAATGTATCTCGTGATGTTTTTACGCCCGCCTCCCAAAGCTTAACAAACGCCTCGTCAATGGTTGCCTTAGCTTTTGCAGGCGTTGAAAAATCGCCTACAACGCTTGTTTTTGCGTTTTTTACAAGAGAGCTGATATATGTATCTGCTGTTTCGGCTAATTTTGTTGCACCGCCTTTCAGAAGATAACGCATAATATCAACATGCGCCTGTGCCTGGTCTACATCATCAACCAAAATATTGAAATAATCGTACTGGTCGATTTTAAGTTCCATTGATGTGTCGGACGGTGTCTCCGGTGCGGCGATATTTGTGCCCGGCACGTATTTTTTGATTGTAGGCTCGGTAACACCGATAATTTTAACGGTTTTACCTTTGCCTGCGTCGCCCTGGAATTTAGTATTACAGATGTCTCTCCAAACCATAAGTTTTTCAAGGTCCATCTGAATTTGTTTTGACCAAATGGTCGGTTTAAAATTTGTATAAGACATAACTTTCCTTTCGCTTTAAAAAGGCGAAACGGCAATTTACACCGTGTTATTTCCAATGTTCCATCGATTTAAAAACTTTGTCCATAATCTTGGGGTCGTCAAGGTCTTTTGATGTCAGCCTGTCAACTTCCCGCTGTGTGAAAAATTCGCTTTCTGCGCTACCTGCGCCCCTCATTGAACCCATACTTGCCGGTTTCGCCGTTCGTGTTTGTTTCTGTGTTTCTCTCGTGGCGATAAACGCCTCTTCGGCCGTCATAGGCTGTACATTGTTAAAGCGCAAAGCAAGATACATCGGGTTAATATCATTAAGAGATGTGATTGTCGGGTCTATTGCCTGTATGGCCTTTAAATCCCTGTCCATTGTCTCGTCAATTTCCTTTTGTCTGTATCTTTCCAGCTCGGCGTCACGCATGGCGTTCTCTATCTGCGCCTGCTGCCGGCTTTCTCTCTGCGCTCGGTAATCGTCTATTGACATTCCCATAGCCTGTGACATAGCGTTGTCCGACATTTCGGTAAGGTCTGCGCCCTCAAAATATGTGCCCATTGCCTGTTGTGCATATGCAAGCTGTTGCCGTAGCTTTGCATTTTCTTCTCTTATCCGGTCAAGCTCCTGCTTGCGCCTTGCATCGGCAAATCTGGCATTGGTTTCATTCTTGACAGGGTCGGCGACTTCCTGCTCGTTTCCGCCGTTTTCGGGTTCTTCCTGCCGTGTCTGTTCGACTTCGCTTGTGTTTTCAATGTTTTCTTCGGCAAGGTCAGCGACTTCCTGCATTTCTACGCTTGTGTTCTCAAAATCCATTGATAATTTCCTTTCCGATTTTTACCCTTTTCGTGGGAATGTTTTTATATATATAAAGCCTTATTTTGGCTCTACATCCTGCTTGTTTTCGGCTTCTTTATAGCCGAAATTTGCACACTGCGGATTTGGGCATTTGTAGTAAAACACCTCTGTATTGCCCTTTTCCTCACTGTGGTCTACTATCATTTCAGTATTGCAAAGGCTGCATTTCATTTGTGGTTGCCTCCTGTGTTGCTTGCGGTGCTTGTCCGCTTGCACTCATAAAGTTGTTAAACCGTCCCTCTTCAAGGCCTGCTTGCTCGTTTTCCGCCTGTGCTCTCGCCTCGATTATCTTTTCAAAGGCTGATTTAGGCGCTATGCTCTCGTCACTCAATGCTCCTACATACTCCTCAAAGCTGATTTGCTGATTTGTCAAGGCGTTAAACAGCGCATTGTCACGCAGTGCGGTAAATGTGCTGTCGTTGGGTGTAACATCAACCTTTATATCAACTTTTAAAGCCCTTAACTCCCGGACTGTCAAAAGCTGCGGTTTGTCGTCATCATCATAAACCACAACGCCGTTCGGGCTGTATTTGCAAAGCATATCGTACCAAATAAGGGCGCAGTCCTCTATAAATTGCTTGTAAGCGTTAAGCTGTCCGTTTACATTAAGCTCTTTGGCCTCTCGCACTGCGTTAATCGCTGTACCGCTGGCCTGTTCCGGGTTTACATTTTCCAGGTTGTCACCTGCACCGGAAAGCGAGCGTGTAAGATTGATTAAATCCTGCCAGTAAGACACCGCATAGCTGCTTATTTGCGCCGGTTGTATGTAACTTAGGATATTGTTTATATTGCCGTCAACACTGCCCTTAATGGCTATATTTGCCCCCGGTTGATTGAGCTTTGCAACCTGATTGGCTGTCAAAGACTGTTCTCTGTACGCCTTAATCGGGTAAGCACTTGACTTGATACTCTGTTCCAAGCGGTACAGCGCCTTGTTAATGCTGATTTGGTTAGGTATTTTATCCCAAATATCACCTACTCCCCTTGCAAGACCTTTCTTGCGTTTCCAGCTGTAATTGGCTATTGGGTAGTATTCAAGGCTTGTGGCTGTATCCGGCTGTATAATCACATTTTTGGTGGATTTGGCGAAGTGCACGCCGTCTTTTTCTTTCCACAGTTTTGTTATAACCGTAGCTTTCTGCGTGCCTTTTACTTCTGTTTCGCCGTTTATTTGTAATTCGGTGTCCGTGTCCGGCAAAATATTTACTATGTCGTCTTCGCTAAGTCCGTTTGACAACGCTATATCTTTAATTTTGCTTAGCGCCATGCGCTGTATAAGTAAGATATACGGCTGTTCCTGTAAATCGGCCTGCTGTTCGTCACCGTACATAACATTGACAGTATCTATAATTTCAGCGGCAATACTCCGCTGTTCCTCGTTTTTGCCGTCGTCATAGAAATAAACAAATGCATCACCGCTGATATATGCGTCCTCAATAACAGTCCATGTTTTACTGTCCATTTTCAGCTTTTCCCACAGCTTTTTACTGTTTCGGTTGAGTGCCTCGCAGACAAGCAACAATCTTTTACGGTTTTCTCCGTAATTCATACTGCTATACACAATATTCACATTGTTTTGACCCACCAAAGCCGTTGACGACTTCATCATAGGGTACAGGATGTTAAGCTGCGGCGGTTTAACATTGCCGCTTTCAAGGCCTATCCACTGATCCCCGTTGACGAAGTTGTAACACTGTTCGGCACGCTTGAAAAGATTGACACTGTCAAGGTAATCTTTGCCGGCTCGGTACTTTTCCCATATTTCCGTAACCTCGAAGTCGTTCGAGTTCTTGATTATGCTTTCCTCTGCCATTACTTAACCTCTTTCTGCGGTTTGTCGGTGCCGTAGTTATCAATATTTGTGTTGATTATTGCCTGTAATCTTTCGGCCTCTTCCTGTTCATGGCTCGTGGCCGCAAATAACGGCTCAATCTCCGGGGTTTTGATTTTGTACCCGGTGTGATTGCCCTGTAAATTAAATCCCGTTATAAAGCCCGCAATGGTGCAAATAGGCAACATCACAGACATAAATATCAATGCAAATGTCATATTATCGTTATCTCCTCATGGTCTATTTCCGGCTGTGGTCGCTCGAAGTCAAAGTTATATATCGGCTTTTCTTCCGGTTTGTCTGTTGGCAACGGTCTTCCGGAAACAAAATATCTCAATGCGTCGGGTCCGTGTGTCAGCTCGTGGTTTGTCTTACTGTCAACATCATTGGGGCGCACCTTATCACGCATAAGCTGCGGTATGGTGCGTATAAGGTTTGTGCAGGTGTCAAATATAACAATGTTAGCCTGCCTTTTGCCCTCTTTGTCTGTGTATGGTTTTAACCACTCTTTTAAGTCAAGCCAGCCCCGCTCTCGGTCGTTGTTAGCTTTTTCAAGGTCAACGCCGTTTTCGGCAAATATTTCCGCAACACTTTTACCTGTTTCCTGCCTGCGATTCCACATATCCGGCGGGGCAAATGTAGAGTAGATGTCCTCATCCGCCGGCGTCATCTCTCTTATCAGCTTTGCGGCGTCGGATATAATTGTGTCTGACTGGTATAGTTCTCTATACACATAAGCCTTGCCGTAGCTGTCTACGGCTATCCAATAGCAAGCCAGCATGTCAAGCCCATAGTCCATTGTGCGGTATTTGCGCCATTCTTTGGGCAATACCCACGGCTCGCAGGTGTGCAAGCCCGGAGTAAACTCTCTGAAGAATGCCCCGGCCGGCTTGATAAATTTGCCGTTGGCCAGCATTTCCCACTGCTCCGGGTCGTCATTTTTAAGCCGTTCTATATCAGCTTTTTGCTGAATAGTAAGATATGGGTTATCCCTGTATGTGGTAACTATAACTAAGCATTTAATGACGGCTTTTTTGCCGTCTACCTGGCTGATTATAGGTCTTTCAAACACTTTCGGTCTGCCGTCCTCAAACCATTGAAACACCTGCGACCTTTTGGGTGTATATCCCTCAAAAAATGTTTTGTTGATGTAACTGTCACTGTTGACCGGGTTCAAGGTCAAAAACAATTTACGGTCTTTCCGCTCGCCGCCTCTAAGCTGCATACGCAAGCCCCGGAACTGCTGTTGGGTAATGTTCTGCCGTTCTTCGTACCAACAGGCTGTAACGCCGTTAAGGGACTTTACATTTTTTTGCTGATCGTCTGTGCGGTATCCCTTGAATAACACCTTATTGCCGTTGATATAGTCTATTTCCGGCGGCACTTTGACCGCCTTAATATATCCGTCAATGCCAAATTCCGCCCGGCGTGCAAGAATACCGTCCTTTGTGCCTGCGCCGATATTGGTATCCATGTCCTCAATCACAAGCATTGTATAATCCTTGTGATTATTTAACGCAATATTGGTGTACTGCTCCATTAAATACGATTTGCCGGAGGCTCTGCCGCCTACCAAAACATACACGTCGTAGTTGGTACACAACACATAATCGTAATATATCGGCAATATGGCTATGTTTTTGACGCTCATTTTGCTTTTTTCTTGCCCCTGGTCTTGGGTTCGGGGGCACGCACAATGTTGATTGTAGGCAGGTCAACTATCCGCTGTTTTTCAATAGGCTTCTCGCCAACTGTATCGCGGATAGTTGTATATGCCGGCACATCACCGGTCAAAGCACGGTTAATAAGTGCGTCCGCAAGCTGATATAATGTATCATCCTGTGCTAATCTGTCTTCCAAAGCCCGGCGCATTGTTTTGCGCTCTCGGATATTGATACCACGCTGTATTCCGCCTTTTTTCCCCATTTCGGCGGCGTTTTCCGCCGTAAATTGACCCTTTTTGCCCATATGGTAACCCCCTTATCGTATATTTTATTTTTAGTTTACCAACTTTTAAAAACATAATCAAATTGTGAAATTAAATATTAAAAAAACGCCAAATAACATAAATCAACACAAATAAACACTTATTCACACGAACAAACACGACTATATGCAAAATATATAATTATAAGTGCTTTGAAAACTGTTTTATTGTACAAATAGTAGAATTTAAAAATAATAAAAAAGCGACCTGATTTTAAGGTCGCACATCACGCTATCACCCGCTTACAAGCGTATAAAAAGGGACTGCATAGACAGTCCCTTATTTTTATCTCTTTGTATGGCGTTTTAAGATGTCATTGTCCGTCAGACCTTGCAGCCTGTACCATTGTAACTTGCCGTACTGGATACCGCACACCGACATAATATGCACATCCCAGTCTAATGGTGACATCTTTTTAGGTCTTTTGCGCCGCTTGGCATTGTTTGCGGCTCTGCGGCAGCTGTCGCTGCAATATATTTTTGTTGGCACATTTGGCTCAAATTCTTTACCGCAGTATTTACACACTTTCATTGTGCTTTCTCCTTTCCTCACGCTCTGCGCAGTAGATGCGTACCATTTTGTCAATTACACGGCCTATATCCTTTTCGCCGCATCCGGACATTGCGCATAACTCGTGCAGGTGGTATAAGGTTTGCGCCGTTACCACAACGGACACACGCCTTAAATTTTTCTTATCTGCCTTATGTTTCAATGATTTTCACCCCATATATGTATAACATCAGCTTGCGCTTGATTATGTATTCCCGGGTGCGCATGCCCTTTGTGTCTTCCACCACCACTTGACCGCCGTCCGTACTGTATGTAAAATCCGCTTTGTATGCGCATTCTCTCTCCCGGACTTTGCCGTCAATGCGCTGTGACGGTATCAGCACAAATTTAACTTGCCTTTGCAGGTTGCTTATTTTCCCCCGCTTTTCAAGCTGCGTCAGCTCAATATATCGGTTTAGCTCTTTTCTGCTGTCAAAGGTCATGCCTTTGTATGTCGTCTTTTTATTGTGATATTTCACAGCGCCTCACGCTCCTTTCGGAGATAGTCTATATAGCCCTCAGGGTCTCCCACAAGGCGTAATATCGGGTCTGTTTCCCATAGTGTTTTGACTTCCGATAGCTCCCATGTGCCCGGATTAGCCGGTTGCCAATTCCAGTTTGTAGAGTTTTTGATTATATCATTGTACAGTTTGATAATATCCATCCATTCAGGATATAGGACAGCGCCTCGCCGTATATATTCGTCAACGACAATAATCATATCGTCATAGCTGTACTTTCGTAGCACATCCCGGTATGTATCGACCTTTTTTAATTTTTCCTCTTTGCTTTGGTTTGCACAGAACCTTGGGTAATTCTTTTTAATATACCCCATAAGCTTTATTGTTTCGTCTCTCGTCATTTTTTCAATCCTTTAAGGTAATCAGCTTTGCGCTGCAAAAATCGCATAATAATATATATCTAAGTTTAGTAGCGTATATATAATTAAAGCGCCAGCATATATTTAACCCTAAATAATAAATTTTAGATACTCTATTTCTCTTAATCTATTATCTTAATCTTATTCTGTCTCGTTACCGTGCGTTACTGTAATGCTACTTGTAACGCTACAATCACTTTGTTGTAATGCCTTTTGTCTTTCTCGGTACCGTGCTACTCTCTTTCTCGTTTGGTCTCTTATCTTGTCTAATCCGTCAACATTCTGGTATTTTTCCCAATTAGTAATTTGCAGGAAATCGTCAACACGCTCTATCATTTCAAATTGCTCAAAAGTTGTCAGAGCAAGCTGAATCGTTGCCAGAGGCATATTAAATTGAGTTGCCAAAGTCCGCTCCGTGTAAGGTATATTTTGAGTGATATATACCTGTCCGCCGTCGTTTGTTGTACCTGCGAGACACAGCAGCTTGACCCACACAACTATAATTGCATATCCATCGGGCATTTTTTCAATAATTTTTATTTTGCGATTATCAAAAATATCAGTGGTTATTTTTATCCACTTGACCTCTGCCATAAATCTCATTCCTTTTTTAGTGTAGGTTCTGTTTTCATACACCAATGCTCTAAGTCTTTGTCATAGTAAATCAAATATTTATAGTCAGGGGATAATGCCTGAATAAATGGTGGGTTACAGTTTGTTAATTGACCGTCAAGAAATATAGCTTCATTTGCCACCGTCATAATATATGCGTTATATTTTGGAATAGTCATTTTTCACCTTTCCCTTAATTGTCTTACATGCGTGACTTTAAAACCGTGTCTCCCTATCCAGTAGATTCCGGGCTTTTTATAGTCCGGCGGTTCCATTTTTTCCGGGTATTCCAACACTCCGCTGATTTCCTCACCGCCCCAAAATGTCACTGTAATATCACGCCCGATAAATTGGTCTAACTGTGCTTTTGTCATTCTTCTGCCCTCTCAAAAATTTTTTCGCCAATTTTTTTAGCCTTTTCGATACCGCACACATCAATACATACATCGGCTAAAACTTCTACGAATTTTGTGTTGGTTTCCAGCTCTTCCATAGTGCCTGACAGTGCCATAATGCCTATGGCTGTTAATTTTGCGGCAATTTCACCTTGCTTTTTACTGGTTAGGATTTTCATTCTTCTGCCTCACTTTCAAGCCACTTCCAAGCTGCAATGGCAAGCTCTGCTTTTTCCTCAACAGCTTTTCCCTTAATAGCTTTTTTCTTAACAGACCCCAGCTTGTCGTCTCTGCTAAAATATTTTTTTATATATTCACCATAAGCTCCGAATTCTCCGTTATCTATGGCTTTTTCGTACTCTGTCAATGGCATTTTTATGACTTTTTCAAAATTTATCATTCTATATCACTCCAATCTATTTTTTGTCCGCACCCTGGGCAATAGTTCGGGTGCAAACTCGGTTTTTCGTCTGCCATTCTCCGACCCAATAAAAATATTTCACATATCAGGCATACCCACAGATGTATATTTCCGCTTTCTTTTTTGTGCAAATCCACACCTAACGGCCTTTTTGCATTTTGCTTTTCAAGCCGTTCTGTAAAAAGTTTGCAATCTGCTTCCGTTTCAAACTCTATCTTTGCAAAGGGTTCTTTTTTCTCTCCCCAAGTGCCGGTTTTTCTGTCATAAACTAATGTGAACATTTTAGTATTTCCTTTCTCCGTAACTGCAAAAATCATCTTCAAATGGGTAAAACTCTGTCATGAACGAAGTGTCTTTCTCAAAGCAGAAGCAGGCTTTTCGATTTTGGCTTGTTTTTGTGTAATATTTGCAATCTTTGCAACGCACAACTTTTACAACATCGGGGTCTTTTACTTCCCCTAAGCCTACGCTGTAATCGTCCCTAATTTGAGCTACCTTTTCCTCATATTCACGATCTTTCATTTTTTTGTCCTTTACCTCCTCGGCAATTTTGTCATATTCGGCGTTTACAGTTTTCTGCAAATGCTTTAAAAATTCGACTTGATTTTGACTCTGTTTAATTGCCGTTTTTTCTTTTTCAATAATTTCTTGAAAATCATTGTATTTTTTCAATTCATACCAGTTTGTGAAAGTGAATTTTTCGCCGTTACACAAAAATATTGTCTTGTAAGGCCAATGACTATAATAGTTACTATTTTGGCATTCTTCCACTTTTCCCAAAAGTACAAACGGCTTAATCTGCTCAAATGTCATTGTCGGTAGCTCTTCCCTGTCCTCAGCCTCGCCGTCCCACCGGCGAAGTTCCTCGGAGGCTATAATCTTAATTGCAGTTATAAATACTGCCAAAAAAACCACAATCAAAAAACTTAATAACAAAATTATTTCCATTTTTGACATTCCTCGCTTTCCTTTTTGGGTTTATCCTGCCGAAAGTTGTCATTTTTATCCCTTTCCTCATGGCCGTGCAAAAACACATATCTTCCCTCCGATCCGATATTATCCGCAAGCCATTGTTGCGCCGCCTCAAATGACAGGTGATTGTGTAATACCTGTGTTTCGTAGGCATACTCGCCAGCCCGTTGTTTTTGGGCTATACGCTCTTGTATCTCAGTAGTAGTGTAATTAGCCTCAATCATGAATAAATCGTAATTTTGGGCTGTTATTCCCGCCATGGTGTTGGTATCCGTGGCGTAAATCAGCTTTTCAGCTCCGAAATACACCCTGTAACCGCAATTCGGCACATTGTGATATAACCTCACCGGGCTTATTTTGAATTTTCCGTAGTCATAAACGCCGCCGGGCTTGACTATATCAATTTGTCTTTTCGGCACTCCTGCGCCGATTAAATGCACCGATAACCACTCCGGGCAGGCAAAGCGCAAAGTCGGTCTTTTTCGAGCCAACCTGCGCAATGTTGCCGCGTTAAAGTGGTCGCTGTGAATGTGGGTCAGCATTACGATTTTAAGATTGTCGGCATAATCCGCCAACTTGGAGTAAGGAACTCCGCAGTCAATCAACATATAATCGTTGATAATAACGGCGTTTCCCTTGCTACCTGTGCTTACGATCTTGTAGTAAATCATATATCATTCAAGCTGACTTCTCTAAATTCGGCGTCAATATTCCGCCGTTTCGGTGCGGATTCCGCCATTGGGTCAGCTTGCCGGGGCGTGTACTGCGGTACTGTGGGCTCCGGGTCATCAAATACAGGTGTGCCGTCCCGGGCGATAACTGCGCCGTCATTGCTGTATGCCATCTGCATTTCGGTAGACATTACGCCCCATTTGCTAATAAGCTGGCGCAGCATGGTTTTAAACGCCATTCCGTCAAAGTCTTTATACCAAAAGCTTGAATACTTCCACATATCCTTTTCAGGGATTTTGCCCTCCTGCAAGTTTTTATACGCCTGAGCGGAAAATGCCCGGGAATACTTATCCGCATGCCGGAGCATTTTCTCTTTGCTCCAATACATAGCTTTGCGGAATCCATTTGTATATTCAAACATTGCACAATAGCCTGTTGTCTCGGTATTTTCACGCTCCATATCGTCCATGATAAGATTTAATTCAATTTCTTCGGTCAAAGGGTCAAAGCGGATAAGCTCACCTTTTTTGATAGCCACGACATTGATGTGTTTGTACCGGCCGCTCCTTATCGCAAGCTGAATATATCCCTTGTACCCAAGCACAAACTGCGCCTTCTGCTTAAATGGCACCATGTAGTATTGACCCAGCTGTGGTGAGGGCGAAAGATTAAGCGCCTCGCCCACAAGGCTTGCAGTTACAATGCTTGAAAAATCACATTTCTGCAATGCCGGTGTATTACCCACCGCCGAAGTAATGGCAGCTATGTACCTATCGCGTTTTTTCGGATCCTGTAATGCCCTGTTAATGCTCCGTCTTACATTGGTGGACTGCATATATAACCCGAAATTCGGTTTCTGATCTATGCCCTGATTTGTTGTTGTAGTTACCTGATTATTCATAATCGTACTCTCCTTCGATTAAAAATTGTTTTAAGGCTTTGAGCTTGGATAGCGGCGCTGTAACCGTAAAACGCAGTTTCAACACCGGTTCTTCGCTCTCTGCCGGGTTTATGGGTTCTTCTGCCTTTGGTGCGGTCAATGGTTCTTGTATCCGCTGTGTAGGCTGTGGCCGCTGTGGGAAATCCGCTGTGCGCCGTTCCTCGGCCTTTTTTTGCCGTTCTGCCTGCTCTGCAAGTAAGCGAGCCTTTTCTTGCCGTTCAAAGCGATTATGGGCGGTTGTAATGGCTGTCCGCCGGTTCTTTGAATTTGCATACTCGCTCAATGCCTCGGCTCTTATATATGGATTTTCAATCCTGCACAGTGCGTTGTAGGCGTTTAAGCTCTTTTCTAAGATTTCAGCGGTCATCTGCTGTAACTTGGTTTCGCTGTTTGAAAGATTGATAGGCAGATTCAAGTCCTCGAACTTCCATATTTCCGCCAGGTAGTCATTACCCAACCGCCGTTTATACTCCTCAAAATAAGATCGCAAGTGCCCCTCTTTTTCGGCTTTCTGTCCGTTTTCAATCTCGGCAATTTTGGTTTTCAATGCCTCGTCAGCCGCCTTGTAAGGCTGAGCGACCTTGGCTTTGTATGCGGTTTTAAACTCGTCAAGGGGTTTCATAATCTCTTTTTCTACCCGCTTTCTGCTGCTCTCAAACCGCTCATACTCTTTATTTAGCTCGGCTCTTATCTTTTTTGCCGTCTGCTTGTTGTCCTCGGTTACTGCCAAACTCCGGGCTGTGGCTGTCTTTTCTCTGACAGCCGCCTCGATTTCGTCCAGCTTAGCAATGATCACCGGCAACTGCTCTATTGTGATTAAATCGTTCATAATACCTCCTTCTTGAAAAATCCGATTTTTTGTGATATACTTGAAAGTGACTTGAAAATTATCTGTTATTTTTAAGTCCTTTCTACAAAAGCGCCTCGGCTTGTCCCCGGGCGTTTATTTTTTTGCCCTGTCGCCTATGTATAACCGCACCTTTGCGGCTGTAAAGCATATTAAAAGACGAATGACGCATCCGCAAAATCCGAACATATCTTGTTCGTATCCGCCCATAATGGCTAAAAACATCACAAAATCAATAACGATTATTATATCCCACATAATAGTTGCTTTCCCTCTCTGTCACCCCCTTTCGGGTGATTTTTTATCGACTGCTTATGAGGCTTACTCTCCGCCGGTTAGAATAAAAAACTAATAGGAGGAATATGAAAATCTGTAACAAGAATGTGGTCAACGACCCCACAGCGTTGTTATCCGGCGCCACCCGATGGATCAGGTCACCGACGGAGGACAAGCCCCATAAGCTGAATGTGATTTTACTTTTTAAGACCTAACAGTTTTGCTTTTTTGATTATCGACTGCATATTCCAGCCGTAGGCCTCGCATACTGCGGTTACGGGGACATACTTTCTGCTGTTCGGCGCAGCGTATATCGGCTCGCCGTTTGCTGCGCAGTATTCCCACACTCCGTGGATGGCCTTAGTTGCCGTTGTGCTTGAAACTTTGAATATGTTTTTTATATCTGTCGCATTCACCGTTTCATACTCAACATAAATATTATACACTTTCTCGGTTGTCGGTCTTAAATTCGGCAGTTTTATTTTTAGATCCTGCACCGTCTGTCTTTGCATAGGTTAATCTCCTTTCTCGCTATCAATTACAGCCTCCATAACATCAAGTATCAATTCCGGAGGGATTTCGTTTTCCTTTGCGTACTCGTCAACTTTGCCCGTGAAGTCTTTAAATAAGTCATTGACAAAATCAATCAAATCGCTAAAGTTAATTATGTTCCGTCCTTTTTCCTCTGTTTTGTCATTCAAAATAATTATTTTCATTTTCTTTCCCTCTCTTTTAATCTTCCACAATTTCAACTTCTGTTTTTTCTAACCATTTGTTTATATTTGCAAGGCTTTCAATTTTTATCGGCATTCCCATTCTTGAACCATGTTTTACATCTGCAACATACAAGCAATAAAATGCTTTTTCACCGTTAAATCTTCGGAAGCACCTATATCTTTTGTTGCCTTTTTGCCATTCGACAACATCACAAGTTAAAAAGATTTTTATCATTTTTAAGCCCTCTCTTTTACTAAAAATTTATTGACAAAATAAACTTGTCCTTTACCTGTCACCTTGACTGTTTTTGATATGCTTATATGGCCGTCAGAATGGGTGATTGTGGTCTCTTTAATTTCAAAAAGCCCCAGTTCCATACTGCGCTGTGTGGGCAGATTATAGCTGATACCGTACTTGATAAGATAACCTTTATCTCTCAACCACCGAAACAACCTCTTTTGCCCCATATCAACGCCGTTTTGTTTTAGCAGCTTTGCAAGGTCGCCTACTAAAATGCTACTCTCGCTTGCCGATACCCAGTCGGCAAATATCTCTTTCGGGCGCATTTCCTGTATTCGTTTTGCCTGTTCCTCAATTTTCTTTTGACCCAGCAAAACCGCCCTTGCCATTATCTCCTCGTCACTCATTCCGCTGTTTGCCCGGATATATCCGCCGTCTCTGCGGATCGAGGGAAGAACCTCCGAAGTTACCCAGCGTTTGAACTTCTTAGCCTCCGGCAACTTACTGCCGAATACAAGGCTGTACAGTCCGCTTTCGTTGATAACTGTCAAATTTTGATTTCCGCCAAGGGTGTCACATTTCGTTACTCCCTTGTCTTCCGGCTCTACATGGTCGATAATCGCTTTTCTCGGATTGGTATACCCGAGGCTTTCCGCAACATCTTTACCCACAAGCCACGGTTCGCCATCGATTTCCACAGCCCTGACCGTGCCAAATTGTGGATGATTAAATACCTGTAACTCTGTCATTCCTCTTTCCTTTCTGCTATAAGCTCTTGTATAGCTTGTAATATTCTATCTTTGGTTTCCGGGGTTGTGTGCCTGCCGGAAAAGATACCCGATATTCGGGCGTCCGAAACTCCCAGCTTGCACCGCAAGTCATGTTGTGAAATGCGCCACTTGTACATTTCCCCCTGGGCTTTTAGTACCCACTTAGGCCTCATTGGCTGTCACTCCTTTCTCCGCTGTTGTTACGCTATTATTCTGATTACAGGCACAAGCCCGACTTTGTCCGCACACTCGCAATATTCGGCGATTACATCCCAGTATTTGTATTTGTCATTGGTGGTTATGGTTTCCGTCATACCGTCAAATTTCTTGATGTTGACTTCGTCGTATTCAAGTCGTACTTCAATTTCAATCATTTTCTGTCCTTTCTCCCTTGCAAAATATCAGAATAAATGTTATTATTGAAACAAGTATAAGGTTTATTTTTTGATACAATCCTTAACTTGCTGACAAACTTATTCTAACCAAAACTAACCATTTTGTCAATATGATATTCTTAGTTTTGGTTAGTTGCACAAAATTTAAGGAGTGTATTTGTAATGTTTTATGAGAAATTAGAAAAACTTTGTCAAGAAAAAGGAATTTCTCTCCGCAAACTAACCGGAGAACTGAACATCAGTAACGCAAATGCTACTTTTTGGAAAAATGGTTCTATACCAAGAAAAAGCACAATAAAAAAAATAGCTGATTACTTTTGTGTACCTGTGGAGTATTTCTACGACACAACACCTGTTGAACCAATTCCGGCAATAAAAAAAGAGACTGCCGAAATAATCGACAGTCCCGAAGAGACAGAGCGCCGGCAGTTGATAAAAACCGCTGCCGAGCTTGCAAGCAGTATGCCGACAGAAAAACTCCGCCGGTTGATTAAGATACTTAAAGACGAATAAGCTTAATCAGACAGCTTTTCGATTATGGATATAATCTCTTTCAATTCCCGATTGCTTAAACCTTGAAAAATTTCCATAACTTCCTCCAATAATTCTTTTCTGGCATCATTGCCTTGCTGTTGGTTAGCGGCCTGTGTCTTCATTTGATATTACCTCCTATTACTTTTTAAATTGCAACCGTAAAGATTGCAAACCGAAACGAAATAAGATTATCCTCTCCCTTGTTAAATATTTTACAGTTACTGTTGTAACTTTTTTGTAACTTCTTATAAAATTTTGTCGAACGAAAGGCACTAAAATGAAAAAGAACAAACTACTCTCACTTATTATTTGCACCGTTATGCTGTTCTCGATACCGATTGTGGCATTTGCCCACCCGGGCAGAACCGACGAATACGGCGGACATTATGACTGGAAAACCGGTGAATACCACTACCACCACGGCTACCCCGCACACCAACACATTGACGGTTATTGTCCTTACGATTATGACGACCAAACAGACCATAGCAACCACGGCGGGGGTGTCAGTAACAGCACCCAAGAAAAACATTACAGTTCATCAACAACGGAAACAGAAACAAAAAAAGAACTAACCTTTTTTGAAACCATTATTTGTTCTCTGGCAATTTCTGGTTTAATTTTAGGGCCACTTGCAGCAGGTGCTATGTTTTTCATTTGTGGTATAGTAGCTTTAATAATTTTTAAAATATATGAAATTTTAGGTATTTGTAACAAGGGTTGGGATATATTGAAATATGATGACTTTTCTGGGTGTCGGCTTGCGTTAAACTATTT
>ERZ1026846.368-NODE-368-length-35513-cov-9.505556_pt1 | contig 35513 bp, 36 predicted proteins | sample MGYA00380153_ERZ1026846 | MGnify/ENA primary metagenome ERZ1026846 (study PRJEB33269, sample SAMEA4719789) | human gut metagenome | biome: human-associated habitat; feature: organic feature; material: feces | place: Cameroon | collected 2013-10 ...
ATTTATATCATATTTCTGTATATCTTAATAATATTTCTTATATTTTTACTATGTACTAAAATAAAATAGAAAGAGGTACAGAATATGTTTAAACTGAAAGCAGATTACACAGAATATGAAAATAAATCTCTAAGACTTCCCAAGGATTTGATCGACCAGGTGCAGGCACTTGCGAATGAGAACAATATGTCATTCAATAAGGTCGTGATTCAGTGCATTGAATATGCGCTTGGGGATATGGATCAAGCAGAATAAGAACGATAGAATAAACAAAAGGGACACGCAGCACGCATGTCCCTTTTGCTATATATAAATATTGTTACACACAAAGTTTTTATACGAATTCTTTGACAGAAGCATAGATGCCTTCTGCATTTAATCCGTATTTTTCAAGTAATGCCACAGCCGGACCGGACTCACCGAAGCGATCCTGTACACCGATCGTCTTAACCGATGTCGGTGCCTTGCGGGACAAAGCCTCACATACTGCCGAACCGAGTCCTCCGATAACAGAATGTTCCTCAACGGTTACGACCTTGCCGCACTCTTTGGCGGCTGCCACGATGAGATCCTCATCAAGAGGCTTGATCGTGTGGATATTAATAACCTTCGCATTGATACCATCTGCTGCAAGCTTCTCAGCTGCGGCAAGTGATTCGGATACACATAAACCGGTTGCGATGATGGCAACATCCTTGCCTTCGCGGAGTGTTACGCCTTTGCCGATTTCAAACTTATAATCCGGATTATCGTTGATGATCGGTACTGCAAGACGTCCGAAACGCATATAGACCGGACCATCATGCTCGTATGCAGCCTTAACAGCTGCTTTTGCCTCGATATCATCACTTGGATTCAAGATAACCATTCCCGGGATTGTACGCATTAACGCGATATCCTCGTTACACTGGTGGGTTGCACCATCCTCTCCTACGGAGATTCCTGCATGTGTTGCGCCGATCTTCACATTCAGATGCGGATATCCAACGGAGTTACGAACCTGCTCGAATGCACGTCCTGCTGCAAACATCGCAAACGAACTTGCAAACGGAACCTTGCCTGTTGCAGCAAGTCCGGCAGCGATACCGATCATATTACACTCTGCAATACCGCAGTCAATATGTCTCTCCGGGAATTCCTTACGGAAGATAGCAGTCTGTGTCGCAGCAGCTAAGTCTGCGTCAAGAACATAGACATCATCGTGTTCCTTTGCCAGCTCTACCAGCGCATTTCCGTAGCTGACACGTGTGGCGATCTTAGTTACTTCTGACATAATGCTTCACCTTCCTTCTCCAAATCTGCCATAGCGATAGCGTACTCCTCGTCGTTTGGAGCTTTTCCGTGCCATCCTACCTGATTCTCCATAAAGGAGACACCTTTGCCTTTTACCGTATGCGCAATGATTGCTACCGGCTGTCCTTTTACACCTCTTGCCTCAGCAAAAGCCGCTGCGATCTGATCCATATCATTGCCGTCCTTAAGATCGATCACATGGAAATTGAATGCCTTAAACTTTTCATCAATCGGATAAGGTGAGCATACCTGATCCACCGGTCCGTCAATCTGCAATCCGTTATTGTCCACGATTACAACGAGATTATCCAACTTACGGAATCCAGCGAACATAGCAGCCTCCCAGACCTGTCCTTCCTGGATCTCACCATCTCCGAGGAGTGTATAAACACGATAGTCTTCGTTTGATAACTTCGCAGATAATGCCATACCAACCGCTGCTGAGATTCCCTGTCCGAGTGATCCGCTCGACATATCGACGCCCGGAATATGCTTCATATCCGGATGTCCCTGCAGATAAGATCCCAGATGACGAAGTGTCTTTAAATCCTCAACCGGAAAATATCCACGGAGTGCTAAAGCCGAATACAGTCCCGGAGCGGTATGTCCCTTCGAAAGCACAAAACGGTCACGATCCGCTTTCTTAGGATCCTTCGGGTCAATATTTAATTCTTCAAAATACAAATAGGTAAAGATGTCTGCAGCTGAAAGCGATCCGCCCGGATGTCCTGCTTTTGCAGCATGGACAGCTGTCACGATGCCTTTGCGGACTTCGTTCGCCTTCTTCTGAAGTTCCAATTTATTCATGATTTTCTCTCCATTCTTTGGCACGTTTATTAACTATTCTCCAAATACTGCCTTATAATCAGCCTGGAATTTCTCGATTCCCTGATCTGTAAGCGGATGCTTGGTCATCTGCTCGATTACCTTGTAAGGAATGGTTGCGATATCAGCACCTGCAAGTGCGCAATCTGTTACATGGATCGGGTTACGGATTGAAGCAGCGATAATCTCTGTCTCATATCCATAGATGTCGAAGATCTCTGCGATCTGACGAATCAGTTCAATACCAGGCTGACTGATATCATCAAGTCTTCCAAGGAATGGTGATACATAGGTAGCGCCTGCGTTTGCTGCAAGGATTGCCTGGTTTGCACTAAAGATCAGTGTTACATTTGTCTTGATACCTTCTGCGGAAAGAACCTTAACTGCCTTAAGTCCTTCTACTGTCATAGGAATCTTAACAACCATGTTCGGATGGATTGCTGCGATCTCGCGGCCTTCCTTGATCATGCCTTCTGCATCAACAGTTGTAGCCTTAACCTCACCGCTGATAGGTCCGTCAACGATGGATGTAATCTCTTTGATAACCTCGTTGAAATCTCTTCCCTCTTTTGCGATCAGGGATGGGTTTGTGGTAACTCCACAGATAACTCCCATATCATTGGCTTTCTTAATATCCTCTACATTGGCTGTGTCTACGAAAAATTTCATTTTTTTACCCTCCATTTTGTATTTGCTTTTGTTTTCTGTTGATAATATAACACTATTTGCAAGAAAAAGCAACAGAAAATAAAAGTAAATAAAAGTTTTCAAAAGTCATTAAAAGAAAAAATATGAAACAATGCTGGAAAAAGAAAACGAAACGTAGTATGATAGATTTATATAAATACACGATATTGTATTTGGGGAAGGAATAAGAGTATTTATGCTGCAATTAGAACGACAAAACCTGATTCTGTCCTATCTTGAGAAGAATCGCAAAGCAACAACCAATGAGTTAAGTGATATGCTCGGTGTATCCGCAACAACGATTCGCACGGACTTGAATCAGATGGATAAAGAACATTTATTGACCAAGACGCATGGTGGTGCGCTCTACCTCGACCATGACGAGGGAAGAAAGGATCTCACATCCAAGGCTTATTTATTTAATGAACGTGCGCTTGAGAATCGCGACGAAAAAGAAATGATTGCCAAAGAAGCTGCGAAACTGGTACAGGATCATATGTGCATTTTCCTGGATGCAAGTTCCACATCTTATACATTGGGATTACATCTGACCGGCTTTACCGAGCTGACTGTCATCACCAACGGAATTGATCTCGCACTTGCCATGAAAGATATTCCGGGAGTCACGGTCATTATGACCGGCGGTATCGTCACCTCTGCATCCTCTTCCATCGAAGGATTGCTCGGGGCGGACTTGTTAAAGAAACTTCACACGGATATCGCTTTCGTCTCCGCAAGAGGTTTCTCCATGGAGAACGGACTCACAGATTTCTCTATCTATGAAGCAGACTTAAAAAGGCTTTGCGTCAGTTCTTCGTCCAGAACCGTTGCATTAATCGATCACACAAAGTTCGATACCAACTCGATCTCCAGCTACGCTTCGATCGATGATATCAATCTGCTGATCACAGATTCCGGATTGTCGAAGCGGCTTCGGGAAAGCTATGAGAAAGCAGGGGTGAATCTGCTTGTTGCAGAGGGAGTCTGAAAATTTGGGGTTGCCGCGATCAGATTTGAGTTCAAACGGACGATACCGGATGATATATAATCTACGAAAATTAGCAATAATTTTGTCTATAAACGACGGACTTTGAACGATACAGACTTTCTCTCAGTTTTTTCTGCGAGTTAACTCCTGCAACGATTTTGGATAGGCTTTCACAATGTTAAAGTAAACGCTATTATCCAAGATAATGGAACGCAGGAGCAGTCGCAGAAAAGAACTTCGATAAAGTGTATCATCCAAAGTCCTGCTGGTTGAATAAAATTACTGCTAATTTTCTTTTTTACTTACTATCTGGTATCTGTGTATTGGATAATAGCGAAAAGTAGCAACTTTTAATAAAACCATCCGAAATCGTTGGCGAAGTTAACTTGCCAAATTTTCTGAAACAATAATTGTATGGCTCGGATGGCGTCGATTTTAGAAAATTTTACATAATTGATTCCAACAAACCCGAATTTTGCAAACCTTAATTTGGCATCCGCATATGCTCCTTCAACAACTCGCGAAACAATTCCTCCGCCGTCCAAAACACATTATGTGGTGTCACGATAGCTTTCAGTCCGACCGCCGGAACCCCTGTCTTCTTGTATTCCGCAAGGAACACATCCACCTGCGTAGAATTCATTCCGGAAAACACAAGCATCTCTGCCGGAAAATCCGGACCACTGTACACGGTCTTGTCACGAGAAAATCCCTGTACACCTGCAAGCGTACCAAGTTTCTGACTGTAATCCCTGCGCTCTACAGTAACCGGAACTGCCCCTATCCTGCTGCAGACTGTACGTACAGCCTTCTCCTTGTCTTTATCTAATCCAAACATTAAAATAAATTGTTCCATAATTTACGAATCCTTCATCTGCGTTTTTTCATATTATAACACATTTTCCATACCAAAAAATTTTTTTCAAAGCCACGCAGTTCTTTTTATCTCCGCCTGTATTGCAGCGGCGACACCCCATACATCTTCTTAAAACAACGGATAAAATAACTTACATTCTCAAATCCGCTACGCAACGCCACTTCCGTCACCGGCTGCGTCGTATCCTGCAATAACTGTCTGGCATGCTCCAGACGTAGATGGTTCACATACTGCGAAAGCGTAATATGGAAATGCTCCTTGAAATAACGCGAAATATACTTTTCCGACAAATGAAACTGTGCACCGAATGCTTTCAAGGATATCTCTTCCGTAAAATTCTGCTGAATATAAGAGATCATTTCTTTCTCTGTCACATTTCTTCCGCTTGTATCATTTTCAACAAGAAACTCCCTCTCCCACATCCGCCGGAAAAACTGCAATAACACAATTTTCGTGTCCATCATTCTGCTCAATTCTCCCGCGTATTGGCTTTCCATGACCGGATCCGGTGGTATCGTTGTGTTTAAAGCGACATCACATAACTGCATTCGGTTGGTCTGTATCCGGATCAGTTGTTCACACAGATCCTTCACGCTTTGTCCGATGACCGGCGTTATAATTTTCTTACCACTTTTCAGAGGAGACATAACGCTTTGCTCCAGCAGATCATTCGTCTGAAAAGACATAAATTCCAATCGGAAGAGAAAGGTATAATAATCCGCATCCAGTGAATGCGATCCCATAAAATGCAAATTCCCCGGCGATACCACAAAGGCATCCCCGGGTGTTCCGACATAATTTTCTCCCGATATATTTACATTGAGGGAACCACCTCGCACATAAATGATCTCAAGTTCATCGTGCCAATGCACCGGAATCTGAAACGCATGATTCACATTCTGTATATGGTATAAGCTGAACGGATTCTCAGGGGTTCCGTGCGGCTTATTTTCCTTTAATTCGAAATACATTCCATGCTCCTATTCATCAACAAGCCTCTTCATCTTCCACTTTCCGGTCTTCCAGCGAAGCACCATCCCGACCGCGCGCACGCATTCATCACTTGCCATCGCAATATAAGCACCTACCGCAAGCAATCCGAGATGAATTCCAAAGAAATAGGTTCCTCCGACGGCACACAGATACATAAATATCGCCCCCATGATCACCGGAAATACCGCATCGCCGCTCGTCTTTAATGCCTGACCGTAGACAAGATTCGTCACACGCCCCACTTCGAGAAACACATCGACAGCAAGCAGCTTAACAACAAGGCTGATCATCTGCGGATCATCCGTGAAAATGCACACGATATAATGTCCAAGCAACGCAAATGTCACCGAAAAGCATGTCGCGGTAATCACGCCATAGATTGCCGCCTTGCGCGTTCCTTTCGCACATTCTTCATATTCTTTGGCACCGATCCGCCATCCGGTCATGATTGCATTCGCCTGTGCCAATGCCGCACCGATGCAATACGAAAAATTGGCGATCTGCATCGCATAGGATCTTGCCGTCACATTCATGCCATCCGTATCCATCTGATTCATAAAACGGACAACCAGTGTCATAGCAATATTATAAAGCGCAGTCTCACAGGCGGACGGAAATCCGATTTTGATGATCTGTCCCAAAATTTTGCGTGACGACATTCTCTCCGGACTGTTCTTCGCCTTGATCAACACGGCTCCCATCGTCGCAACCATGATCAGATTTACCACACGTGAGATCACCGTCGCTGTTGCCACGCCCATAACGCCCCAGTTTAGGACAAACAGAAATACTGCGTTCAAGATAAAATTGATCACATTTCCTACAATCGATGCAAACAACGATTGCTTTGTATATCCAAACACACGTAGATAACTCGCAAAAATCGGAATGAGGGCATTCAAAAAACATGCACCGCCGACAATTCGAAGGTAGGTCTCTGCCGGTTCAAGTAATGCCGGCGCAATACTTACAACTTTAAGTATCGTTCCTGAAAAGATTGCCAAAAATGCCGACATCAGTATTCCAACCACTGCATTAAAAATAAGGCCCAACTGTCTTGCCTGATATGCAATTCCCGGCTTTCCCGCACCGATATTCTGCGTCATGACCGCTATCATACCGGATGAAATCACACCGAACATAATGATAAATACACTAATATACGTATTGGCAGTACCTACCGCTCCAACCGCCTGATCACTTACCGATGACAGCATCAATGTATCGACCATTCCGGATAGCATATAGAAAAGTGTCTCAAAACAGATTGGGACAAAAAGTTGTGTCAGATTTTTTCTTTCAACGGCCATATAGATTCTCCTTACATACTAGAATAACATGTATATCAATAATACGCTATGAGAATCCATAATTCTTGTAATATTTCATGCAGAAATTGCACTTTTTCTACTTTATATTATTTTTGGCATATGTTCCTTTACCTTGCATCCACGGAAACTTTTCAGCAGGTAGGCACAATAGCCAACGGTTCCTACAACAAAAATCGGCATCGTGATACTGTGGAAATTGTCGTACAGACAAAATGTATAAAATATGGCATACAGAATCGTTGGAAGCCACATGCTGCGGCACATTATCCTACTTTTTAATTTCAAATTTAAATTTATTATTGCTCCAGACATCATCTGTGAAATGGATTTCCACTTTTCCATCAGCAAAAAACTCTCTGTGCTGCAGGTAAATGAACTGCTGGATGAAATGAAAGAAGAATTGCTTTTTAACTGATTCCAATCTCCGTAAGCTGCTTCTGGTGTTCCCGATACTTAGGATCATACTGCCCCACTATGTTCCAGAAACGTGCAGAATGATTCATCTCCAGCCGGTGCGCCAGTTCATGCACGACGACATAATCCATCAGTTCCTGTGGCAGATAGTGAAGCCGGTAATTAAAATTCAGATTTCCCTTACTGCTGCAGCTTCCCCAGCGCCCCTTTTGATTCCGGATCGTGACACAATTGTACGTCACGCCCATGTCCGGCGCATACCGATCCAGCCGCTTGGCAAAATGCGCCAATATCGCTCTCCGGTCTTCTGCCGTCAGCGACTCGTATGCAGGAATTTCGTATGCTGCACTCCTGCTTTTCTTCGCTTCGATGCGTTTCTGCAACTTCTCCCATGCACCGGCGATCCAGTCCGCGTGTTCGTCCAGGAACCGGATTACTTCCCGCTTCGTTGCGCGGCGCGGCGCACGACAGATGATCCTCCCGTCCGGATATACCTGCAACGCGATCGTCCGGCGATCCGAACGGATCAATTCGATCGCATAATCATATTCCGTTGTTTTCACATGTATGGTCTCTGGCATCCCGACACTTCCTTTGCTTCCTGCTGTGTCTCATTCTACCATTTGATCGGAATGCAGGCAATAACTTCCGTCCTCCACCATCGAATAACCGGAAAAAACCGATAACCCCGAGCAGAACACAGAGCACTTCCAAAAGCAGATCCTGTATTCGCGTATGATACCATTTCTCACAGGTATCTTCGATGGTCGTCTTTCGCATCATCCGGTTCTGCCGGATTTCCTGCTGCAACCGCTTCCAGTTCTGCTTCCATCCGTCAAAGTCGGACCACTTGCCGGGGATCAGTTCTGTATAGCGTGTGACATCAAGCAGATTATCCGAACGGATCACACGCCCGGTCAGCGCATATTCGGACAGAAACTGATTTCCGCTTTCTGTGTCCGCAACACCTAACGTCAGGCGGTTAAACTTCATCTGCTTATGCACACTTTCATTTCCACGGATCTGCACATAAACACCTGTTGCCGGAATCATAACAATGCCCCGGATCGTATACACATTTGCATCCACACAAATCGTTTGTCCCACTACATCCGTACTTCCGAACAACTGCCATGCCGTATCTTTTGCCACCAGACATCCGGCAGCCTCATCCGCATCGAGTACCGGCGCTACAGGAAGCACCGATTCCGATGAACCGTACAAAGAAACCACATGCGTCTGCACACTTCTTCCAAGATCCGGGTCGGTGACCGTCTGATCGGTCTGCTCCTTCCATGCGGTAAAACTGAACGCTTTGCCGTCATCCTCCGCCGCTGCATCCGAAACTTTATCCCACAGATTCCCCACGTCCTCCACAGAAAGTTCCTCCGCCATACAAATTGTTACATTCTGCCACAGGGAATCCGCTTTTTCCCCTGCCTTAAACGATTGCACACCAAAGAAGCCTGCGGCAAAAAGGCAGAGTAAAACCATTGTCAGCCTTACGGCTTTTGCCCGGCTCACATCGCACCTGCTTCCTTCAGACGCACTTTCTCGCCGTTGGCAAGCATTGTATCCGATTCCACGATCACACTGTCATCCTCGGAAAGCGAACCATCCGATAATGCTGCGTACTCGCCGTTTTTTTCCACGATCGACACATTCACTTTCCTTGCGACGGTCTCCTCACCGAGCACCGTATCCTCTTTCTCCAGAACATAGACAAAATACTTGCTCTGCTCCGCGTGGATTGCAGTAAGAGGCAGCGTTGTCGCGTACTTCTCCGAGGTCTGTTCAATCTCCATGCTGGCATGTGTTCCGATTGAAATCGTCTTCTTCGGAACATACACGGTCACACGCACGCTTGAATCCTCATTCGTCTCCGTGGAAAGCACCGTCATATCCTCATAACTCTTATCGTTGACTTTCAATGTGACCACATCACCAACGACCACATACTTTGCATCCTCCTTCGAGATCTCTGTCGTAAAACGCGCGCCCTCCGACAGATCCGCCAAAAGAAACGCCGCCGTCTCTGTCGTCCGATCACCTGCCGTCAGTAAAATCTTGCTGACTGTCGCATCGGTCTGTGCCACGATCTTTCCTTCTTGTTCCTTTGTCTTCTGAAGCTGCGCCAACGCGCGCTGCTTTTCGGCGATACTGACATTGTTGATTTCCACCGAGTGATCAACCGCATCCGTTTCCCCGGCATCTTCGATGGCTCGTTTGGCAGATTTCTTCTGCTGCGTCTGCTGACTCTTCGCATCCTCTAACGTTTTTCTGGCATCCTCCACCAGCGAGTCATCCGCACTGTCCTCATCCTCACCGTTTTGATAATTTTCCAGTTTCTGTTCGGCTTCCTGCCAGAGCTCCTTTGCCTTGCGAACAAGCTTCTCATTTTTGCTGATCGTCTCATCGTAGTCTTCCTGTGCGCGCGAAAGCGTCTGTTTCCGCTCACGCTCCTGTGCCGCAGCCTCATTCTTCTTTGCCTGCTGCTGTAACTTTGCAGCCGCAAGATCATCTTTTAACTCCTGCACATAATCATACTGATCCTGCCACTCGCTCGTGTAAGTATCCGGATCTTCCAGTTTTTTGAGCGCAAGCGCATCCAACTTTCTCTGTTCCGAATCGGTCTTGCGCTGCTTCTGATTGATTTCGATCTGCGTGATCGAATCACTGTAATCTGCGGCAGGCGTTTTAGACGCATCCTCAAGCGCACGCTTTGCCTGCTGCACCTGACTCTTTTGCGTCTCCACCGCATCCTCATAGGCTTTCTTTGCCTCTTCTACGCTGTTTTGCAGATCTTCTAATGTCTTCTTTTCATTTTTCTTTGTCTGTTTTTTGGCTGTCTTAATATTCTCTTTTGCTTTGCTGACCGCATCCTTATTTGACTGCACGGTATCCTCATAATCTTCCTTCGCACGCGAAAGCGCCTTATCCTGCTCGCGGTCACGCTTCGCTTCGGCGGACTTTAAGGCATCGTTTTGCAGTTGCAGCACCTCGATCTCATCGGAGAGCGTTTGGATCTGCTCATCAATGCTGTCTGTATCAAGCACGGCAAGCGTCTGCCCCTTTTTGACCTCCTGCCCCTCGGTTACTTTCACCTTCGCAACCAGAATATCCGCCACGGTATAGACCGGAAAATCCGACTGCCTTGTCACGGTTCCGTCGCCGATCACCTTGTGAACGATCGCGCGTGACTTCGGACTCTCCACCTGCACCTGCGCAACCGTAAAGGATGACGCCGCGCGTGAGATGACCGTCATAAAAAGCATGACCGCCATCAGCGCCGCAAACGCCTTTGTCAGTTTTCCCATCTTCTTTTCCTCTTTTCACTGAAGTCTAAAATCAATTATCCTTTGACAGCGGCTGCCGTAATTCCCTGTTCCAGATATTTCTGTCCCATTCCAAACACGCACAACGCCGGCAGCAATGCCACAAACGAACAGGCTAACGCAAAGCCCATCTGTCCCTCCTTAATCTCCGGGAGATACATCGACAACGGCCAAAGCCGCTTCGTCTGCAAAAATACAAGCGGCTGCTCGATCATGCTGAAACATTCCAGAAACTGGATTACAAGCGCCGAGAGGATTCCCGCGGAGCCGAGCGGCACCCCGACGAAAAAGAAGATCTTCCATTCGTCCGCGCCGTCCATGCGTGCCGCCTCCAAAAGTTCTTCCGGTATCCCGCAGAAAAAGCGGTACATCAGAAAAACCGTAAATGTCGAAAACGCACCGGGTGCAATGATCGCCCATAAAGTATCCATCATATGAAGTCGGCTTAAGACCAGATACTCGGAGAGCATCGTCACCTGAAACGGGAGCATCATCAGAATAATATAGAGCAGATAAAAAACGCCTTTTCCCGGAATCCGGTAGCGCGCCAGCCCCCATGCGGACGGCATTCCAAACACCAGCTGCCCGAGCAGGATTCCACCCGTGATCTTCATGGTATTCCAGAACATCTGAAAGAATTCCGGGGAATCAAAAACGAGTTCCACAACACTTTTTAAGGTCGGATAAAGCGGAAAAAGCCGCCACGATGCATAGCCTTTTGTCCCGTTTAGGATTGGTACCAGATACTGCGTGATCTCCGGCTCTCCCATCAGGCTTCCGCAGAAAAGGAACAGAAGCGGCGCTACCGTAAGTGTACCGAACAGGATCAGCACAAGTACAATTCCAAGTATTTTTAACCGTCTCATCCTTCTGTCTCCCATAAACGTTGTAAAATTAACACGAACCCACCGATCACTCCTGCGAGAAGCACACTCGCCGCCGCCATCTTATCAACCGACAGGCTTAGAAACCAGTTATTAAAAAGGTGTTGCAGGAGATAAATATCCTCCTGCGGATAATTTCCCGCAACCAGATATGCCTCCCGGAACACCTTAAACGAATTCAAAAAAGAAAGGACCACAATGGTAAAAATCATCGGTCGGATCAACGGCAGCGTAATCTTGAAAAACTGAACACTTTTCTTCGCACCGTCCATCTCCGCCGCCTCGTACACGCTCCGCGGAACGGACGCAAGCCCCGCCAGCCAGAGGATCATCGTATAGCCGAGATTCTTCCATATATAGCTGAACACAAGTACCGCAAACGATGCGTCGGTGTTCATCCAGTCGACTGCGCTCAGTCCGCACAGATGCAATATTCCGTTTACAAATCCGCTCCGATCAAACATCAGCTTCCACAACAGAACCACGGATGCCGCCGGAATCGCAAGCGGAAGCAGATAAGCCGCCTTGATGGCACCGATGAGTGCGTTTACCGATTCCCCGCCTGACCTCTGCTGCCCTCTTCTGTGAAATTGCTTCAGATCTGTCCACAATTCATTGACGAAAAAAGCCAGAACCAGTGACAAAACAAGCAGAAGCGGCAGGCAGACGAGCACAAACCGTACTGTGTTTTTTGCGGCAAGCCGGAAGGCATCGTTTTCTACCACCATTTTATAATTTTGCAGTCCACAGAAGCTTCCGCTTGCCATCTGCACGAATGAACGCCGGATCACATCCACAAACGGGATCAGATAAAAGACGGCAACACCGCAAAGTCCCGGGAGCAGAAACGATATGCCCGCCAGACGCTTTCGAAGCTTTCTGCTACTCCGCAACATACAGCTGCACTTTCTGACTGATCGCCGCTACGGTATCCTCGATCGACTGATTTCCCTGCAGATATTTTGCCCCCTCATCCAGCACAAGATCCTTCACTACGCGGTCATCCCAAACCGGTACATCAAGACTTTCCATCAGTGTGGTCAGTTCCTGCTGCTGCGCATCGCTGATCTTTTTTAACTGATATTCGGAGTCAGTTCCGTCCGCGGCCGATGATTCGATCCACGATTCATGAGTGTTTTCACACTCCGCGTCAAAAGCGCTTCGATTGACGGAAAATCCGTCATTCATCTGCTTTTGTCCCTTTGCGGAGATCGCCATCTCGATAAACTTCTGTGCGTAAGTGTTGTCCGAGGCGGACTGTGCAAGTCCGAGGCTGATAAACGGCACAAATGCCTTGTGCTCCTGCGTATCAAACAGTGCAAAGCTGCCGCCGTATGCGCCCTCAATTCCATAGAGGTTCTGCGCATCATTAACCCCCACCAGAGAGCCAAATGCGATCTGCCCCATCATCATCAAACGGAAATTCACGGTTCCAGCGCACATTCCGATAAGGCTTCCCTCCTGCATTCCACTGGCAAAATCAGCCTCGATGCGTTCCTTCTCCTGATAGCCGTCGGCATCATACAGAGCCTTTGCCGCCTCAAGACAGTCCTTTAACTTCTCCTGATCGATGCCACTCGTCGTCCGCCAGGAGGCACTGTCCGCATTATAAAACTCATTCAATATCGTTTTCGGTCCGAAAAAGCCGAACACTTTTCCATTCCCGGATTTTACGGTATCGATATACGCCTTGAAATCCTGCATGCTGCCGCTGTGATCAAGCATGGATGAATCGCCCTCTGCCACCGTAAAGTAGAAACGCGTCGGCACCTGATAGATCTTGTTGTCACTGGTGTAGGCATCCATAATATTTGTAAAAAGCCCTTCACTTTCGTTCGCCTGCACCACATAATTGCTGATATCGCACAAAGCGCCTTTTTCCACATAGCTGTCTGCCGGAAGTCCGTCAAGCACAAGGACATCCGGACCTTTTCCCGCGAGCACTTCGGTATTTAAAGACTTGATTGCATCGTCCGCAGTCACACCGTCCGAACCCGACATGCCGATGATCTTCTTAACGAACACATCCGGATATTCCTTCTGATAAGCGGTGATCAGCTGCTGGAGCGCATTGCTGTCCTCGAGCGCATAGACACGGATCTGGTTTTCCGGAACCGTTGATATCGTTGCGTCATAGGTATAGCGGTAACAATGCGGCTGTCCATTCGAATCCGACGCGATCACAATGTAATTCTTGTCGTCAAAGCGATGGAATCCCTGTATCGCCACACTGCTGTCACTCAGACTCGTGAGTGAGTTGTCCATGAGTTGCTCGGTCGTGCTTCCGCCGATCTTGTGGTAAAACATTCCGTTATGATTCAGATAATAGAACTCCTGCTCGGTATCATCCGCCGCGAAAGCGATCGAGCTGCTGCCCACGCTGTAGGACGCATTCACATCTTTTAGATCTTTCTGTAGCTCTGTATCATTTTTCATGTTCTCCGATATCTTGCCGCTGTCTGCTTCCGCAAAAAGGATTCCGGAATCTGTGAGCATACCGAACCGGTTTCCAATCGGAAGAAGTCCCTCTACCTGATCGGTAATCTGCTGTGAAAATCGAGACATCTTGCCGCTCGCCGAATCAACCTCATAGAGCACGCCGTTCAAGTCCGTAGCAAGGAGTGTTCCATTTGCATAGACTGCAGAAGTGACGAAATTGCCGATCTCATCATCCGGACTGTCTCCCTCATAATCCGGTATCTGAAGCTGCACCTGGGAGACTTCCCCCTCCGCTGTCACCATCGATAAAATCACTTTCTTTTCGTTCGGATTTCCAAACACTGCTACGCTGCCGTCCTCTCCGTTTACCGCAGACACATAACAATCCGTATCTTTTACCTCGACACTGTCCCATGTCTCGCCCTGATCCTTCGAGTGACCGAGGATCATCGCTGTTCCATCCTGCGGATATCCAAACAGCGTAAGTTCGCCGTCCTTGCTTTTTCCCGTAGAACTGATCATCGATATATTATCCGGCAGCGAGACCTCGTTCTCCACAAACCTTCCTTTCGCATTGCCGCTCTGTGTGCCGTTTTGCGTTTCGCTGATGACCTGTTGGCTGCTGCAACCGCTCATAAGTCCGGTTGCCAGCACACAGGCAGTCATAAGCAGTGATAATTTCTTTCTTATTTTAAATTTCACGATTTCCATCTCCTTAAACATTTTTACTATGCCTCAAGTGTAACAGAAGTGTCTTTAATCTTTCTTTAAAGGTGTCTTTATTTTTTCAAGTAATTTTAAGATTTCTTAAAGACAAATCTGCTATACTGATTAACATAGGAAAGGGAAATCAAATGAAGATTTTATTGATAGAGGATGATAAAAATTTGTGTGAAATGCTGCGCTTTCAATTAGGGAGCGAGCATCACGAAGTGGAGGTCTGCATGGACGGGCGCGACGGACTCGATCTGTTCCTGCAGGATGCCTACGATCTGGTGCTGCTCGATCGGATGCTCCCGACCATGAACGGACTTCTGGTCTTGCAGAAAGCGCGCAAAGCCGGAATCTCTACACCGGTCATTATGATCACCGCACTCGGCGAACTCTACGACCGCGTCGAAGGACTCGACTGCGGTGCGGACGACTATCTGGTAAAGCCGTTTGCTTACGAAGAACTCTCCGCACGCATCCGCTCCATCGGCAGACGCAATCATGTCTATGATGACAACGACCGTTTTTCCTATGCCGACATCTCCTACGACAGCCGCCTGCGCGAACTGTGTGGACCAAGCGGCAGTCTCCAGTTATCCGGACGTGAGGGACGGCTGCTCGAGATCTTCTTGCAAAATCCGCAGACCGTGCTAAAGCGGCTCGTGCTGCTCTCCCGCGTGTGGGGAAGTGATGCCCCGGTGGAGGAAAGCAACCTCGATACCTATATTCATTTTGTGCGCAAACGTCTGCAACAGGTCGGCAGCCACACAACCATCGAAACCGTGCGAGGCATCGGTTACCGCCTCACCAGATAAAAGGAGTTATCACTTTTCACATGTTTAAAAAATTACATCGACAATTAACCTTTTTCTGCTCCGTTATCACCGGAGCAATTCTGATCGCACTCAGCATCACCTGTCTGTTCCTCGCCGGCAAAGCGATCGAGCAGACCGGATATTCCGCTTTTCAGAAAGAACTCGTCTCCGTGACTGCCAGTCTGCAAAGTCAGGATTACATCTCCTACCAATGGCTCGGGCAGATGCAGCAACAGCACCATTTCACGATCTATCTCTACGACAAAGGCGAAGAACTTTACTACAACCGTCTGCAGGATGACAACTGGAATGCGCTTCGCGACCGTGTGATCGCAAAAGCCGGAGATGACTGTTTTACCATGCACAACGGACAGAATATTTATCACCGGGAATTTACCTACAAAGATAAAGAACAGGGAACCTACTACACTTCGGTCGGTTATCTGATGAAAGACAGCGGACAGCTCAGCTTTGTGATCCTCTATGACACGCTGCACCAGAGCACGCAGATCAGGAGGCTTGCGATCGGTGTGTTGTGTGCTGATGTGGTGACACTTGCTCTGCTCATACTTTTTTCATGGCTTTTTACGGGGCGCATGGTCCGTCCTCTTGCGATTGCACAAAAAAAACAGCAGCAATTTGTTGCTGCCGCTTCACACGAACTTCGCTCACCGCTGACTGTCATGATGTCGGGGCTTGAGACGGTCGAAAAAGCTGACTCCGAACAGACCCGCAGGCATTTTCTCTCGCTGATCCGCGAAGAAGGACTTCGCATGCAGCACCTAATCTCCGACATGCTGTTGCTTGCCAACGCGGATGCCAACCGCATCGTCCTTCATGAAGAGTCCGTCTCCCCTGACGATCTGCTGCTCGGTGTCTATGAAAAATACGAATCTCTCGCCGCCTCAAAAGGGATCGGCTTACAGTTTCTCCTTCCGGATGCTGCCTGTCAAAACCGTACGATGGACGCGGAGCGTATCACGCAGGTTTTATCGATTCTGATGGACAACGCGTTATCCTACACACCGCATGGCGGCAGGATTCTTCTTTTGTTCCGGCAGAGTGATACCTCCACGAGTTTTATTGTCGCAGACGACGGTCCGTCGATCCCGGATGCCGAGAAGGAGCATATTTTTGAACGGTTCTACCGCGCGGAAAGCTCCCACACCGATCACGCCCACTTCGGACTCGGACTCTGCACGGCGCAGGAGATCATGCGCGCCCATCATGGCAGGATCACCGTTTCTGATCCGTCGGACTGCACTTTCCTTCCGGATACATTTGCCACAACGCAAGGCGTTGTATTTATTGCAACTTTATAAAGTCTGCTGCCCCATGCGTCCTTCTTCGCGCTTCATATGATGCACATAGACAATGAAGATTGCAACACCCGTGAAGATCCACGATGCAACGTACACATCATTGATTTTAAAATTTAATGCCACAACATTCTCATGCTGTGGCATTTTTTATATTACTTTTTAATTTCAAATTTAAATTTATTATTACTCCATACATCATCCGTGAAATGAATTTCCACCGTACTCCAATCCTTTGGTACTTCGTAGCCGATATATCCCTTCATCTTCTTTCCTGCCGCAATAGTTCCGTCCAGCTGGCGATCCTCATTATCCATTAATGCACTAATGGAATAATTCAAAGCATAATCATCAGCATATGCTTCAAAGCTCAACATACTGCTAACATTTAATTCAGAATCAGAATTATTGACAATTTCAAATTCAGCCATAAGGAATACATTTCCATCTGACGGCTTATTATATTCTGATCCTTTACTCTCTTTGTAACTAAGCAATGTAACCTGCACATCATTTAATTCCGCTGTCTCACCAACCTCAAAAATATCTTTGACTTCTTCTGTATTCACATCCGTTTTTGGTTCTTCACTTTTTTTCTCATCCTGCTGCGTGGATTCCACTTTCGCATTATCAATTTTCTTCGGTTTATCATCTCCCCCTCCGAAAAGTGCAACCAAAAGTATCACCACAATGACACCGATAATAATCCATTTTCCAACACCTCCCTGTTTCTTCCTACAATTCGGACAAACTTTAGCATCCTTAGGAATTGATGTTTTACAATGTTTGCATAATTTCGTTTCGTTTTCCATTTTCATAATCTCCTTTTCTTTTATCCTACTTTCTGACTGCAAAAAGAAAGAAGCGTAAGATGTATTCCTACATCTTATGCTTCTTATATTTTACTAGTATGTATTCTTCATTTGGTATGCTAACAGCATACATTTTACATTATTCAATTAACAGTTCTAAGATTGTACACAAAATTGCAGCGGCAAAAAACATCACAAATTCCAAAACAAAATATCCTACCATTCGAATCACACGTCTTTCACTATTTAATAATGGAATTTTGCTTTTTATTCCTCGATAATCACAGACAAGAAAAACAAATACCAACTGCGTGATCCAGATACAGATGCGGTCAATCCACTGCACTTTCACATCATATAAAGTTCCATCTGTTGCCGTAAATTCAAGCGTAAAACAAAACCATGTGATGAATCCATATCCAAGAAGCGCTCCAATCATTTTCCACGGATTCTTACTTCTGAATCCCGGAATATGATAGCCACACGTCTTATTCGAATTCTCACCTATACTGTTTCTGTGATCCATTATATCTGTTTTCACAGCAGATACGTCCATTTCAACTGTATCAATCAATGTGCACAAAGCATTTTCCAACGCCTCCACACTCTGAAAACGGGCATTCGGCTCAAGCTTCGTACAACAGCTTATGATTTCATGTAGCTTTCCCTCTGCTATCTGCTCTGCTGGAAATTGTTGTACAAGTAAATAATTGAGTAACGCTCCAATCCCATAGATATCCGTTCTCGCATCCGTCTGTCCAAAGCCGAACTGCTCCGGTGCTGCGTACCCCTGAGTTCCCATCATCACCGTGTCTTTTCTCTGCCCCATCTGATAAGTTCTGGCAATATCAAAATCAACCACCTTTAGCCTTCCATCCAATGTAATTATTACATTTTCCGGTTTTAAATCTCGACATATAATCGGCGGATTTGCATGATGTAATGGTTTCATCGCATTGCATAGATCAATGCCTATTCGGACAACCTCATTCTCAGAAAACGAATGATCCTTTGCCCATTCCCCCAGATTCTTTCCCGTCAAATATTCTTCAATTACAATCAGCTCATCCTTTTGTTGAATGCATTCGTAAATAACCGGAAGAAATGGGTTTTGATTTTTCTGCAAAAAAGCATAAATTCGCTGCCTGTCCGATGATACAACTTTACGCACAGCTATCTGCCCGTTTACACGATTTCTTACTATATGAACTTGTTCCTTGTCGGTCAGCATCCCAAGATCCTGATATTCCGACAAACGATATTCTTCTACAAGTTCCATTTATCCCCCTTGCTTTTTTCGACACGAAATAATATGATTATTTTATTATTTTTTTCAACACAAATCAAGGAGTAAGCATGACATCAAAAAATACGGATGAATTGATGCATCTGTTAAATGAAACAAAAAACTGCGCACAACTACAAACCTATACGGCCGCTCTCGCACAACAAGCTCCGCTGCAAACATTTTCGGAATATATCAATTCAAAAATGAATGAGCAAAATCTTTCTGCAGCAGAATTGATTGCAGACTCACAAATTCAAAGGAACTACGGTTATCAGATATTAAATGGAACCCGCAAACCTTCCCGCGACAAGGTTCTCGCACTATGCCTGGCTCTAAAACTCAACCTTCCGGATGCCGGACGTGCCCTCACATTAGCACAACTAGGGCAACTTTATCCCAAAAATCGCCGAGATTCGATTCTCATTTTTTCATTAAACAAACGTTTGTCTGTATTGCAGACGAATGAACTCTTATTGGAAATGAAAGAAGAATTGCTTTCCACATAACAGTATTGTTTGATATCAATGGTGTTATTATAGATATTATTGATATTGGTAATCGTGGACAGATATATAAAGGAGTGTGATTATAGATGTCAAATGTAAAAGAAAGAATCATGGGCGCAGTAACTATTATGAGTGATCAGGAAGCCGAAAAAGTCTGGAATATGATTCAGGGTGTATACAAGCTCTATAATGCAGAAGAGGTTTCTCCAGAACCTGATGAAATTTCTGCTTTTCATGCCTATCAATCAGGTGATCCGGAATATCAACCATCTTATTCACAAGATGATCTTATAAAAGAACTTGGATTATAATCTCATTTTTAAGCGAGTGCATAGGCACTCGCTTATTTCATCTACGGCATCACAACATGTGGCAGAATTCCGGTCAGATGCGCGATCGTCACTCCGTAATTCGTCATCGGAATTCGCTGCTCCTTTGCGCGGTCAATGCGTGACAGCACATATTTCCGGTTGAACATACACGCTCCACACTGAATGATCAGATCATATCCACTTAAGTCCTGTGGAAAATCTGTTCCACTCACATGATCCACGGTAATCCCCTCTCCAAAACGTTTCTTTAACATGCGCGGAATCTTAACGCGCCCGATATCCTCCTGAAGAGGTGCATGCGTGCAGCATTCTGCAATCAGTACATGCGATTGCTCTGTCAGCGAATCAATCTGCTTCGCCCCCTCTACATAATAAGGCAAATCACCTTTATAGGCAGCAAAAAGCACGGAAAACGAAGTCAACATACTTTCTTTCGGCTTATTCTCATACACATAGGAAAACACCTGGGAATCCGTGATGATCAGTTTCGGTGGCTGTACCAACTGCTTTAATGCCGCCACAAACTTATCTGTAGTAACACTCATGATCACACATTTCTTATCAAGGAGCTCTCTTGTTGTCTGCACCTGTGGCAGGATCAGTCTTCCTTTCGGTGCCTGGATGTCCTGCGGCATAACAAGCATGACAAGATCATCCTCTCCGACCAGATTTCCTGTGATCAGGCGCTCCCCGAAATTCTCCGGCACCTTTCGCGCTAAGGCTTCCTTAATCTGATCGATGCCTTCACGCTTTACCGCACTTACAATGAGCGGCTGTTCGTTTGTCTCTGTTGTAAGGAATTCCTGCAACACCTTTGCATCGCCAATATCCGCCTTGTTGATGATCAGAAGCACCGGGGTATTTTTCTCTTTAAAAAACTGATACCATTTCAGTTCCTGCGCGAAATGTTTCGTCAACAATTCCACATCGATTGAAACTGATTTATCCGTTGCTGACGTATCATAAAGAGAATCAACTGCTTCTGCGGAGAATACCATAACCGCTACATCCGTTTTCTCCGCGGCAAGTCTCGTCTTCTCCACACGCTTTGCACCAAGCTCGCTCTCATCATCAAAGCCAGCCGTATCAATAATTGTGCACGCTCCGAGTGGATGGATCTCCATCGCTTTATACACCGGATCCGTCGTTGTTCCTGCGACATTCGAGGCAATCGACACTTCCTGCCCGGTGAATGCGTTGATCAACGATGATTTTCCACTATTCGTTTTTCCAAATACACCAATGTGCAGCCGATTCGCTGACGGTGTATCATTCAAAGTTGTTCCCATGCTTTTTCTCCTCTATGCACATAGAGCAGCAAGTCCCCCTGCTGCTCCTTTGCGTTCATCTAATCTACGCTCACTTGTATCAGCCATTCTTTCATAACTTAGAAACGGAAATCTCTCTTTCCTTCCGAAATATCGTGAATGTGCTCATATGTTGTCTGCTTTACCTTCGGATTCGTAATCTTCTCGATCTCGCGGTCGATCAGTTCCATACCGATCTTCTTCGTCTCCTCGCTCGCATAATCCTCAAGATATTCCTTCAATGTCATCAAAGCGTTTGGATGGCAGCAATTCAAAATCTGCATGCTTTTGCACAGTGCCATAAACCGGTCTCCGGTTCTTCCCTCGCGGTAGCATGCGGTACAGAATGACGGAATATAGCCCATCTTCATCAACCAGTTGACAACCTCATCGAGTGTTCTCTGATCGCTGACATCGAACTGCTCAGAAGTAGCCTCAGCCTCCTTCTCAGCCTCTGGATCCGCATATCCTCCGACACTGGTCTTGGACGCTCCACTGATCTGCGATACGCCAAGCGGCAGAACCTTCTCGCGGACAGCCTGACTCTCGCGGGTTGAGATGATCATTCCTGTATAAGGAACGGAGATACGGATAAGTGCACAGATCTTGGCAAATGTATCATCGCTGATTCCATTATCAAAAGCGCTCGGATCGATGTCATCTGCTTTCTTCACACGAGGCACACTGATCGTATGTGGTCCGACACCATGTACTGCCTCAAGATGTTCTGCATGCATGAGCAGTCCTGCGAACTCATAACGATATCCCTCAAGTCCGAACAATACACCAAGTCCGACATCATCGATACCACCCTCCATCGCACGATCCATCGCCTCGGTGTGATATGCGTAATCATGCTTTGGTCCGGTTGGATGCAGTTCCTCGTATCCTTTCCTATTATAGGTCTCCTGGAACAGAATGTAGGTTCCGATTCCTGCATCCTTCAGCTTGCGGTAATTCTCAACGGTCGTTGCCGCGATGTTGACATTCACACGACGGATTGCACCGTTCTTGTGCTTGATGCTGTAGATCGTATTGATGCACTCTAAGATATACTCGATCGGGTTGTTGACCGGATCCTCGCCAGCCTCGATTGCCAGACGCTTATGTCCCATATCCTGCAAAGCGGTAACTTCTTTCACGATTTCTTCCTGTGTCAGCTTCTTTCTTGCGATATGCTTGTTTTTCATGTGATATGGACAGTATACACATCCGTTGACACAATAATTGGACAAATACAGCGGTGCAAAAAGCACAATACGGTTTCCGTAATAATCTTTCTTGATCTGCTGCGCCAGCTCATAGACCTCATTGATCTTCTCCTCATTCTCGCAGGCAAGCAGAACGGAAGCCTCGCGGTGCGTCAGTCCCTTGCGCTCCTTTGCCTTTGCAATGATGGCATCTACCACTTCCATGTTGTCCTTGTTGGCATCTGCATATGCCAGTGTTTCCTTGATTTCCTCGTCAGAGATAAACTCCTCTGCTTTCAGTGATTTTACGTCGTACATAATCTCTCTCCTCCTAGTATATTTGTTGTTATAACTATTCAAACTCCCACCACACACATTCGCAAAACCGCACGATGCTCGTGCTTTCTCGCTGTAGAAGCGATACATCTTCAATGTACCGTGACAGCTAATTTTGCTCATATGTGGGGCGCTAACTCTATTCGAGTTCCCTTTAAAATAAGAAAAACTGCTGCTTACATGCAAGCATGATGCATCAATTTTTCTTATTTCAAGGGAGATCTGAATAGTTACCTTTTATGTATATAGTCACCTCGTGACACCACAACCTGATAACCGACGCTCTCCATTCGTTTGGACATACAGTGTCTGCACTCCGCCGCCTCATCCCCGGTGCAGATCTTATTGTCATAAAGCTGGTACTTCTCGCGTACCGCAACCGGCGACAGATTCGGCATCACAACATTCGCTCCCGCCTGAATGCCTTTCTCCCTGCCGAGCGGATGGATCGTCCCCAAAGCCGTGGTCGACGGAAGAAGCACATGCGGATGAATCAGTCTTATAATGGATAAAAGCCTGAGTGTCTGATCCAGCGTTCCCGCCTGCTTTTCGCCAAAAGGCGTATCTTTCTGCGGAATAAAAGGTCCGATTCCAACCATGTGCGGTCCCAGTTCCTTGATAAACTGCAGATCCTCATATAGCGTATCCACCGTCTGATTCGGCGAGCCGACCAGGAATCCGCAGCCAACCTGATAACCAATCTCCTTCAGATCCCACAGACACTGCTTTCTGTGTGCAAGTGACATCTCCGCGGGATGCAGACTGCGGTAGTGCGCCTCATCCGCCGTCTCGTGCCGCAGCAGATAACGATCCGCACCGGCATCGAAAAATGCCTGATAACTCGCCCGCTCCTTCTCCCCGACGGAAAGCGTTATGGCACAATCCGGATAACGCTTTTTGATGGAAGAAACCAGATCACAGATGCGATCATCAGTAAAGTAACCGTCCTCGCCGCCCTGCAGCACAAAAGTCCTAAATCCCAGTTCATATCCGTTGTCGCAACAGGAAAGAATTTCCTCCTTCGTCAGCCGGTAGCGATCTGCTTTCGCATTACTCCTGCGGATTCCGCAGTACAGGCAGTCATTCTTACAATAATTTGTAAACTCAATCAACCCACGGATAAACACCTGCTTGCCGTACACCGCGTCCGCAACCTCGCGTGCGGACACTCGCAGGTACTCAAGGCCATCCTTATCCTCCGTTGTCAGCAAAAGTTCCAGTTCCTCGCGGCTGATATTCTGTTGCTCTCTGATCTTATCAATGATTTGATGTAACATTTGAATATACCGTTTTGGCGCTCACGCCATCCAATCTTCCTATTTTTCCAGATAAAGCATTGATCTTATCCTGCGGCGCATCCACCGCCACACTGATGATATTCACTCCCTGCGAGCGGTATGGAATACCCATACGACCGACCACACAATCCCTGTACTCATGCAACAGATGATTGAGTGGCTCCGCAGACTCCTCATTCTCCACAATAATTCCAATTAAAGCGATTCTTGTCTCCATATTTTCCCCTACACAATATCGATAAAAAAAAGCTGTACCCATAAAGGTACAGCCTAAAATCCACAGTTTGACAAAGAATATCTTAACCCCACAGACTCCTTCTGTCAGGTCATATCCTTCATCGTCCATATATCGTGCCATACCTTTCACCTCAACCAATCGTTTTGGTGTCAGAGTCATCTTTTTGTCATCCGGTTTTCAGATCATGAATTTCACGAAGTAAAAAGCGAACTACTATATTATTATTTAATCATATAGCACAATCTGTGACAAGTTTTTATTTGTATACAATCAATAAAAAAGCCTAGAGCTGGCACTCTAGACTCTTTCTGACTCACTTGGAATCATAATCACTTTTCTTAGCTAAATATATATTACTATCATCTTATAGAAAAATCAAGTTCAAATCTTGTATCGAACATATATTCGTGTTATTATAATTTTGCTGTCGACCCTTTCCAGCAGGAAGGAGGTGACTTACTTGGAGTACATAATCACTTTTCTTATCTCTGTATTGGCATCTGTAGCTGGCTACTACATATGCAAATGGTTAGGCAGAGACGAATGACAGCACTAACCTAACGGTGTAGTTCTACCGTAATCGAACTTTAGAGCCTTGGGAGCTGGCACTTCCAAGGCTCTTGTAATATTATATCACGCCATCGGCTTCTCAAGAATCCGCACCACCTTATTTCCATCCAATTCGAAGAAAAACGGCATCCCCGGCCTTCCATCGGTATACGTCTGCATATACTTCTGAAATATTCTTTTATCTTTCGTCACCACGCGAATGTCCTCATCAATTCCTCCGAACTCGCGTCCCCAATCCAGAAACGAATACTCCGTCTGATCCGTCAGTGTATACTCGCTCGTTTTCTCATCCTCATTGTAGAGATAATATCCGTCCGGCATGTCATCATCAATATGTTTGTAAGTCAAGACCTTATCGCCATCCTCCGATGAAATATATTGCACTGGATCGACCACGATCGTATCTCCCTGAATTGCTCGTACATACGCACATATATTGGTGCTTTCTGCCTGCGCACTCTCCGTCTGTTCCATGGACGTCCCTTGCTCTGCCAACGCCGCATTTCCACATCCCCCCAGTATCAGACCACTGATGCATAATATAGCTGCTATCTGTTTTTTCATTCTTCACACCTTCCTTTCGAAACACCGCCTGTCAAAAAGCCCATTTTTCATAGATTTTCTTAATATCCTCCGCCTCAATTGCATCACCGGATAAAATATAGACACTGTTTTTGTACTCCGCATATGACCAAAATGTGCCATCCGCATACCGATATATCTGCACATCCACACCATTGACCGAAATCCGTTCCATTTGATCATAACTTTCATCATACAGCTCCGTTTTGTCCACAACCCTTTTCTGTTGAAAAAGCAATGTCTTCTCACCCGACTGATATTCATATAAAACAACACGATCGCTTTGCCTGGTATCTTTTAACTGATATCCAGCCGGAACATATTGGGGAACTGCCATTTTATCCACCTTACTCTGTACCTCATCAACCGATTGGTACGAATAAATCCCCGTACGATCTTCAAGCACAGTCTTAATTGTAGTGAAAAAACGAACTCTGTATGCATCCACACTCATTGTCACGCTAAAAAAAGCGATGACAAAAACAAGCGCAAACATTGCAACACGTCTGGAAACATTCTTTAAACATTGGATCTGCTTGATATATTTTTCCCGTCGTAACAACCTTGCCATCTGTCGGTCAAACGTATCGGAAAACGCATACTCATAATCCGTCTCCCTTTCCAGTTTCTGTATGATTGCCTCGTCCACAATCGGCATTTTTTCATAAAGCCACTCATCCGTCACCTGCATCACACTTCTCCCTTCTTAATCTTTTCTAATTCTTCCGCAATCAATTGCCTGCCTCTTGCCAGCCTTTGACGCACGGTTCCCTCGCGGATTCCGCACGCCTTTGCAATCTGCTGATTGCTCTGATGTGCCGAGTATTTCAGCAAAAACACATCCCTATACTTCGGCGGCAGATTCTTTAGAATATCAAGGGCCTCGCTGTCTGCCTCTGGTTCCATATAATCCAGAGGCATCTGATTGTCTGCCAATTCATCCACATAAATTTCACGACTGCGCAAGTTGTTTTGTTTGCGATAGAGATCAATCGCCGCATTCTTTGTGATAGTAATCAGATAACGTTTCGTGGCAGTTTCCTCTAGCTGCCCGATGCATTCCATATGCTTTGCTACCCGCACAAACGCTTCCTGTAAAGCATCCTCTGCCAGATGATGCTCATGCAGGATATCAACTGCAATCTTGAACATCAAATATCGATATCTTTCATATAACTCTGCAAATTTTCGTTTTTGTTCGGGTGTATCCACCATCATTAGAATTATCACGCGCGTTCCTCACTTTGTATCGTCTCTGATAACTATAACGAACCATTTTTATAAATTGTTACATTTTTGGAACAAAAAAGATAGCACATGTCAATGCTATCTTTTTAGAAATAATCTTATTCATTTGTCTCGATCGTATAAGTTCCGTTTTCAAAATCAACGCGCAGATTTGCGTAGCTCTCTCCAAATTCTCTGTGAATATTCAGCAGATGCCCCTCACAAAAAACTTTTATCTGCGCGCTCTCATCAAACGCTTTCAGCCTGTTTCTCATCCGGATCAATTCCAGCTGCTTTTGCACAATTGGTTTTTTCAGGCCTTCCGCGATGTCTTCTTTCGACAGATTGGTCCGGTTGATCTCTTTATGCCCGGACTCTCCTGCGCGTCGAACGGCCTCATGATCATTCTTTCCTGCAAACAGATCCAGATACCAGATCTGCGGCTTTCCCGGCATAAACATCTGGATTGCGCGCGCAAGAAGCATCTTGTCATCCGATTCTCCAAGCGCACTGTAATAGGTGGCATTCACCTGATAATACAGATTTTTCTGTCCATGCAGATTCTTTACCATTCCGCCGCGGGATACAATCAGATCGATCAATGCCTGTATATCCTCTTCCGGAAGCAGTCCTTTTAAATCCAGAAGCGGAATTCCATCGTGGCAGCCTAACATATTGACGGTGGAAATCTTTTTTTCCACAATTTCCTTCGCCCATGCCGCAAGATAAGTTCCGCGCTTGTGCTCGATCGCGTCAATGATCAGACCCGGCAGAAAGAAATCATACGTCGGATAACCTTTTTGTGACAATGTCTCATAGATTTTTTCTTCATATGCCGCATGAATCTCCGGCAAAAGCGTAAGTCCCAGTGGATCCGCCAGTTCCTTAATTTGCTGCAGGAATTCCCAGGTTTCCGGATCGTTTAAGAAATTTTTCTTTCCCGGAGCCTTCGGTGCATAGGCAAATGCATCCAGCCGCACAATGGACGCTCCGTAAGAAGCAATCTTCTCCAGCGTATTCCGATAAAAATCCCACACCTTCGGCGACTTGATGTTTAAATCCATCTGTCCGAGATACTGCCTGCCATGTACTTCCTGATAGAACGTGTTCCAATACGGAACCTTCTTCCCATCCGGAAATTCCACCATCAGAATCGGCAACCCCGGTTTGCGGAAGAACATCTGCTTCAGACAGCTTTCATCCGGCTGGATATAACCTTCTTCGGTCATTGTTCCGTATCCTTCCCAGAACTGATTCCAATCAATGAAAAATTCACGGTAGTCGGAATCTTCGCCTTTTTCTACAAGATCACGGAATTGCGGAGATTGCGCAGAAGCATGATTTAGGATGAAATCCAGTTTCAGGTCAATCCCCAATTCTTTTAATCGCTCCAGATCCTCCCGATCGGCAAGCTCCTCATTGAGTTCATAATCCACAACCGAGAATCCGCGGTCCAAATCCGAATGGTACAGACTTGGCAGGACATAAAAGGAGGAGAATACATCCTGCATCTCATCTGTTTTCAGCAAATTTACAATCTCTTCAAGCTTTCCTCCCAGACTGTCCGGGTATGCATTGAGCATCGGTTTATTGTTCATAGACCTCTTTGTCCTTTCCTACAACCAGTCTTGCATGTCCTTTTTGAATATCCAGTTTCTCCTGTTCCAGTTCTACCACTCTGCAGATAAACGGGCTTGCCGCATTCTCATCTCTGTTTCTGCGAATCCGGCGTTCCTTTGTCTCCTCAGGTGAACTCTCTAAAAAGACCGGAATATCTACTCCTTTTAAGTATTCGCTTCCACCGTGTGTCCATTCTACCAGCATAACCGAAACACCTGTGAAATCCGTCTCTTCCGATGATATGTCACCGTCTTCGCGTCCCATGTGCCGCAAAGTAATCGTATCTTTTCCTGCATGAAATTCAGCAAGTACCTGATTGATGCAATCAAAGTCGATTTCTTTCGGTGTTCCGAGGTATTCGCGCAGTCCTTCTTCTCCGGCTTCCTCATACACACGCAGACGCTCTTCATCGTTGCGCTTCGGAATGCGGTGCGGATAATTATCTCCGCCAAGCAGATAGCAGCCGATTCCTTCACTGAGAAAATACTGCTGCAACGCCGTCGCAATCGTTGTCTTGCCGGAACCGGATCCGCCATAAATACTGATCACAACGCGCTCATCGCCTGATGCATGCAACTGCTGCACCTTGTCAAACAGCTTCTTTGCTTCCTTCAATTCCACAAACGAGAACTGGTATGCCTCATATTCATGTGTAAACGCAGGAAGCGGAATTCCCGCAGCCATAAGTGCTGCTCCAAAATACTGCTTTCCACTATTTTCTTCTAAATATACTGCATCCGGCTTTAAGCCACGTAATCGGATATAAACCGTTGCAGGATTCGCCTCCGACACAAGTCGTACGACACTGACCAGCGCACGATCCTGTTCCCTTGATACAGACATCCATGCCGAGACTTCATCCTCAAACGGATTCGAAAGTCTCCAGTAAGTTCCCTCGTTGATCAGTCTCTCGTATTGCTTATAAGTCTGAATCTGTTCCCGGATCGTCTGCTTTTCCTCTTCCGACAAAAGCGCCGGATTTAATTCGTATCCAAAGGTTCCCGCCATCGCCGTCACACCACGTGTGTTAAGGTTTGTCACTCTTCCGGTCTGATGATTCGGCACCGCTGAAACATGTGCGCCAACTGCAGATACCGGATAGAAAAAGCTTGTTCCGTATTGAATTCTCGTGCGGTTGATGGCATCCGTATTATCACTGCACCAGATCTGTGGCGAATAGTAAAGCATTCCTGCATCAAAGCGTCCGCCGCCGCCGCTGCAGCCCTCCAGAAGCAGATCCGGATAACGGCTCGTCAGGCGTTCCATAAAATCGTACACGCCAAGAACATAATCATAGGTGAGATTTCCCGCATAGACATCTGCCATGCTCCGGTTCATATCCCACTTGACATAATCAATCTCTCCCTGGTCCAGCACTGCACAGATCTGCTCAAACACCTGATCCCGCACTTCTTTTCTGGAGAAATCCAAAAGCAGCTGATTTCTTGAACGGATTGGCTTTCTTCCGGAAATCTGGATTGCCCAGTCCGGATGCGCGCGGTAGAGATCACTGTCCTCATTAACCATCTCCGGCTCGATCCAGATTCCGAATTTCACTCCCTGCTCATGCACACGCCGGATCAGCTCTGACAGGCTGCCGCCAAGTTTTTTTTCATTGACATACCAGTCTCCCAGCGAGGAATTATCATCATCGCGTTTTCCAAACCAGCCATCATCCATAACGACCATATCAATGCCAAGCGATGCTGCCTCTTTTGCCAGATCTACGATCGTATCTCCAGTGAAATCAAAGTATGCGGCTTCCCAGCTGTTGATCAATACCGGTCTGCTCTCATGCACATATTTACTGCGGCATACATGATCGCGGATGCACTTGTGATACTGCTGCGATAATTCCGATAATCCATTTGCAGAATATGATAAAATAACTTCCGGAACCGTAAAAGTGTCTCCTGCTGCAAGCGGATACGAAAACAATTCCTCATTCAATCCCATAAGCAGGCGAGTCTGTTCAAACTGATCCTTTTCTGCTTCACACAGGAAATTGCCGCTGTATACCATGAGCATTCCATAACACGCACCACTATCCTCTGTTGCCCCGTGTTCTGCTAGAATAACTGCTGGATTATACTGATGACTTGATGTTCCTCTGCGGCTTCCAAAACAAATCGTTCCATGTCCGAGTGGCGTGCGCTCCAGATTCCGTTCCATCGCATGTCTGCCATAGAAACGAAGTACGTCATAGTCTCCGCTCACAAAATCCAGACAGGCTGCAGAAGCTTTCTCAATTGTTACGCTTCCTGTTCCTATATTTTTGATCACAACACTTCGTGTAATGACATCCACATCTTCAAGTACCCCGTATAACAGATGTACTTCCACTTGAGCAGCCTCATCCGCCAGAACAATCTCAAGCGTCTGTGCTTCCTCTTCCTTCGCCCAGACTGCCGGAAGACCATTTAATGCATATTTGCCTTTTCGTATTTCATGACGCTTGTAAAGAAGATTTACGCCTTCCACTCCGTTATCGCCTTTGATATTCAACGCAATATTGCGGTAATCGCCGGTTCCAAGCGTTGGAAATTCCTGCGGAAGTGCATCCAGCGAATAGGTGCGGTCTTCTCCTGCCGCATACGGATTTCCTGAAAAACCACGATCCGCGTAGGTCAGTACATATTCCATGGAACCATTGTTTTTCGCTCCATAATACAAATGAAGCAGATACCCAAGCGAATCCACCTGCATCTGATAGGTGCTGTGCTTTGTGTGTAATGTAAAAATTCTTTTATTCGGATTGTATATCAATGCCATATCATAACCTCTTTTTATTTATCCTTTAACCGCACCATTTGCAACACCATTTAAAATCTGTTTCTGACAGATCACATAGAAGATCAGAATCGGAATCAATGCCAGAATATAAGAAGCAAACGCCAGATTATAGTTCGTTCCAAACTGAGTCTGGAAATTCAGCTGTGCCAGTGGCAGCGTATTCTGTCCGGTTCCGGACATAATGACAAGTGGTGTCATAACATCATTCCATGTTCCGAGTGCAGTAAGAATCGCAACCGTTGCATGCATCGGTTTCATCATCGGGAATACGACCTTCCAATACGTTGTCCAGGTGCTTGCACCGTCAATATCCGCAGCTTCTTCCAACGCGACCGGAATATTCTTCAGATATCCGCTATAGAGCAGCACATTCATCGGCATATAAAATACAAGATAAAGGATGATAACACCTGCACGGTTTCCAAGCCCCATATGCGCAGTCTGCTTTACAAGCGGCATCATTAGGATGGAAAAAGGAACAAACATACCACTGACAATATACAGATAAATAAATCGAAAGCTTTTCTTTCTCGCCATCCCCCGTCCGATCACATATCCTGCGATCGAATGGATCAGAATTGCCAACGCGATCGTAACTAATGTGATCAGAAGGCTGTTGCCAAGTGAATGCCAGAAATCCGTTACTTCCATCGCCTGACGGAAATTATCAAAGCTCCACTGTTTCGGGAAAGAAAGTGCTCCTGCCACATCGTTGGTCATCTCACTCGGCTGCTTAAACGCAATGATTACAGCCATATATAATGGGAAAAACACGGTAAGGGTTCCCAGGATCAAAACAATCGTCAGTACCCAGTTTGTTTTCTTCGTCTGATTCATCATAACTGTTCCTCCTTCTTATTCATGATCGTCATCTGGAAAAGCGAGATTGCTACAATCACAATAAAGAAAATGACTGCATTCGCACTCTGGAATCCAAACTGTCCGCCATCCATACCGTTTCGATAGATCAGGTATGAAATTGATTCGGTACTCTGTGCAGGACCGCCCTTGGTCAAGGACATGATCTGATCAAATACCATCAGGAAGTTTTTGGTACTTAAGACAAGGTTGATCGTTACAAAAGGCATCACAAGTGGAAGCGTTACTTTCCAGAATTGCTTCCAAGGGCTTGCACCGTCAAGCATACTTGCCTCGTACACGTCCTCCGGAACCGTCTGCAATCCAGAGATATAGATGATCGTATTCATCGCAACAGCCTGCCATACACCAACGATCAGCACCCCGATCCATGCATATTTCTCACTTGCAAGGATACTGTTCTGCAGAAATCCGATGTGAAAAACATTGCCCACGGTCGGAAGAATATAGGTAAAAATAAAACTGAAGATATAACCGATAACCAGTCCACCCAGAATATTCGGCACAAAATAGATACCGCGCAAAGCACTCTTAAAACGAATCTTCGCATTTAATCCAAGCGCCATGATCAGGCTTAATACGTTAACCAATATGGTTCCAGCCAATGCATATTTAAAGGTGAACAGGTAGCTTTTTCCTACACGTGCATCGGTAAACAGATCAGCGTAATTTCGGAAGCCGACATAATCATAAGTTCCGTATCCTTTGTAATTGGTAAAACTGTAGATCACGCCTTTGATCATCGGCAGTGTATTAAACGCAAAGAACAAGATCACAACGGGTATCACGACTGCCCAGAATGTTTTATCCCTGTTTGACATTTTTCTTTTCATTGTGCATCCTCCTGTTCCTTCTGATAATCCTGTACTTTTCGGATCAGATCCCGATTGTAGCGCTTCCAGTCCGAATCGAATTTTTTCAAAAACTTATCCTGTGCATTGTCACTTGTATCAAGCAGGAATGTCTGGATCATAGCATCCACGCTCATCTCGCTCGGATAATGATGATCCTGATAATCCGACATCCGGTTATTCTCAATATAGTCCTTCATATCTTCAAGTGTTTCCGGAATCGCAAAGTTTCCTTCCTTACAGGCAATTCCTCCCTGATCATCCAGATAAATCTGAATCGTCTCATCGTCATACAGATATTTTAATACCTCATATGCCGCTTCTTTGTTTTTACAAGCCTTCATTACCGAGAACTGCAGATCAATTCCGGAATTGAGAACATTGTCCGCCTCATTCTCATTTGCCGGGAATGTAAAAGAACCAATATTCATATCCGGATTCACTGATTTAATCTGCGGGATCGCATAGCTTCCGATCGGGTACATCGCCGATTCCCCGCGGGCAAATGCCGTACATGCATCATTGTAGCTGTATGCGTATGGATTACTCTCCGCATAGTCAAGTAAAGCACGCATTTTCTCAGCAACCGTTCCGTAAGTCTGTTCAAATGTTGTATTGCCCATATTGACCTGATTGCAGGTATCGGAATCGGTAAGTCCTACCGCAAGCGCATTCCAAGGAGCCAGACAGGTCCAGGTATCTTTAAAACCAAGATACAACGGAAGCGTTCCGCTGTCTTTGATCTTGTCACATAAAGAAGTGAACTCCTCCCATGTTGTCGGAACCTCCCATCCGTTCTCTGCAAACAGATCCTTATTGTAAAGAATTCCGGCCGCATTAGCCACATAAGGAAGTGCATAAGTTCCGTCCTTTGGAATAAACTCCAATTCCTTATCCATCTCCAGATATGCCGACTTCACAGTGGAAACTTCTTCCAGATCCGAGATATCCTCGAACAGATCCGCATCCAGGAAATTGGAATAATTGATATCTCCACCGATTGCGATAATATCCGGATAGTCTTCACGGATGAAACGCGTTTTCAAAATTGTCATAGCTTCATTTGGAGATGATATCGTCAAATGAATGTCTTCATGTGTTTCATTGAATCTCTTCTCAATTTCTTCAAACGCTGCAACCGCTTCCGGCTTATAGGAAACAACTTCGATCTCTGTTTTCCCACTTGCACTTTTTTCGCTGCCGCATCCGCCAAGTGCTGTCACGCACATCCCAAATGCAAGTACAACTGCCAGACGGCGGCAAATCTTTCTTTTTGCCATATTTTCCACTCCTTTTCTCCAATACATCCGTTTTTCTTTTTGATAAATCGATTATAACATACCATTATGCGTCCATAAATATCCGCATTTTTTCAATTTTATACCAAAATGTGAGATTTTGTGCTATAATTGATATAGATGTCGCATTATGGTATATAAGGAGGATCTATGGGCAACACATTTTTTAATATTTTTCCAAATGAAAATTTTATTGATCTATGTATGTATCAATTCGGATATGAGCAGTGCGATCCCGGTCATTCTTTCGGTCCTGCAACACGCAACCACTATCTGTTCCACTATGTTCTCTCCGGAACCGGAACTCTGATGGCAGATGATTTCCAAGGTAATACACAGACGTATTCTGTCAAAAGCGGCCAGGGATTTATGATTTTTCCCGGACAGATCAACACCTATATTGCAGATTCCAAGTTACCATGGGAATATATGTGGATTGAATTTGACGGACTCCGCGTCAAAGAGGCGCTCAGTATGACCGATCTGTGCAAAAACGCGCCTGTATATCATTCGCACTCCAAGGAACTGCGCGAACGGCTGGTAGAAGAAATGCTTTATATCGTGCATCATCCGAAAGAACCTCCATATCATCTGATTGGTCATCTCTATCTGTTTTTGGATGATCTGTTACAGTCTGCCAAATCGACACGTATTACGCCTAGCGGCAGAATGAGTGATTATTATATCAAAGAAGCGATGAATTATATTGAACAGAATTTTCAAAATAATATTTCCATTGAGGACATTGCGGCAGTCTGCGGTATCAACCGAAGCTATTTCGGTAAGATTTTCCGCAACACCGTCGGTCAGTCCCCACAGGAATTCCTGATGAATTACCGTATGATCAAAGCCACAGAATTATTAAAGCTGACTTCCCTATCCATCGCAGATATCGGGTCTGCGGTCGGATATGAAAATCAGCTTCATTTTTCACGTGCTTTTAAAAATGTCTACGGAATTTCTCCGCGTGAATGGCGCAACCAGCACAAATAAGCATCTGTGCGCTGCCTCATTTTAGTGATGGAACAGACGAATTCCGGTAAAGCTCATCACCATTCCATACTTATTACAGGTATCGATGACATTGTCATCACGAACGGATCCGCCCGGCTCAGCGATGTATTTTACACCACTCTTGTGTGCGCGCTCGATGTTATCTCCAAATGGGAAGAACGCATCAGAACCGAGTGCAACATCGGTATTCTTGTCCAGCCATGCGCGTTTCTCCTCTGCGGTAAAGACATCTGGCTTTACCTTGAAGATCTTCTCCCATGCGCCGTCCGCAAGAACATCCATGTAGTCATCTCCCATGTACAGATCGATCGCATTATCACGATCCGCACGCTTGATTCCGTCAACAAACTGTAAACCAAGCACCTGCGGAGACTGGCGCAACCACCAGTTATCTGCCTTTGATCCGGCAAGACGTGTACAGTGGATTCTTGACTGCTGTCCTGCACCGATACCGATTGCCT
>ERZ1026846.371-NODE-371-length-35452-cov-25.961381_pt1 | contig 35452 bp, 61 predicted proteins | sample MGYA00380153_ERZ1026846 | MGnify/ENA primary metagenome ERZ1026846 (study PRJEB33269, sample SAMEA4719789) | human gut metagenome | biome: human-associated habitat; feature: organic feature; material: feces | place: Cameroon | collected 2013-10 ...
TCGCAGGGTTCACTTATAATATATTGTAACTATCTGATTGTCAGCTTTCTTTGGTTTTTATGGTGCAAAGTTAGGTAAATTCTGGGTAACAAGCAAACTATTTTATAAAATAGTTTACGGAATTATGATTTTTATGGTGTTAACGAATGTAAAGTGAATTTGGTCGGTTGAACAAGAAAACGTATCTTTGTATCGCTTTTTAGTAGTAACGCACTAACATAAGGCGCATTTAGGATACTTCAATCAACATATGTGGAGTCCTCGTTCAAAGTTCGGAGCGTTACACGAACGGCGAATGGGGACTCTTTTTTTGTCCCCATTCAAAAGGTCGGAGTGGAAGAGACGGCTAAATACACCACGCAACATTTCGACGGTAAATAAAATCTGCAAGTGGGACCCAGGGCAGAAGCGCAAGAGTTGATTGGAGAAGACGCGGGAAGGACGGTAGCGAACACCGAAAGCTCCATACACTAACTGTCGTTAGCTGGCAAGTGGTGGTGACGGGGGTTGATCCTGACGGGGCTCATCGTTATACAGACTCTCACTTATAGACGGATTTTCAAGTCCTCTATAAGGGGAGAGTCTGCTCAAAAAGCATCAGCCTTCTGAAACTCTTTTAGAAGTTTAATGAAGAATATTGATGATAAATTATTGTATTTTCTCTTTGTTTCTTTCTCTTTATTTTGAACAAAACTTTTAAAAGTCGATATGGTATAGAGAAGTCGCGAAGAAATTAATATAAGAGTTGTTATTAGTTACGTTTTTAGTTACATACACATTGTACTTTTATTGCTAAGGTAGCCATCCGTGAGGACAGCTACCTTTTTTTGTTGGCTTTAATCGTCTTTTTTAAGCCAAGGGTATAACGGGACTACCCTACAAGTTGTTGACGGTCGGGAGACTGCTTGTTCTGGTTCTTCTCCAGAATAATGGAGCGCAGCTCTTTAATGATGCCTTCCTTGACGAGTATTTCTGTCTCGTACTTCTTCTTAAGCACGGCAAGGTCGGGATGCTCGGTGACGAGCATTGGCTCTTTGCCTCGTATTAGCCATTCCGCAGAGACTTCGGGGAAGAGTTGTAACACGTGTTCGATAAACTCCAACTTAGGTGGCTGTGAGCCGTTGCAATAGTTTACGACGGTAGACGGACGCTGGTCAAGACGATCGGCAAGACCACGAGCCGAGAGGTTGTAATGTCGGCGTAGGGCTTCGAGGCGTTCGGTAATGGTTGTCATAGCTGTAAAATGTTTATTAATGTAGTCGTATGTAAAAATATATAAATAAAAAGTAGTTTTATGCCCAAATATTTGGGCAGTTGCCTATATAGTTGTACATTTGCATCGGTAAAACGGTTTACAACCGTTACATAAACTTATTTATTGTGCAAATATACAGATAATATGGCAAAGTTGATAAATAAAACGAAAATAATTGTTCCAAAGGAACAAATTTCCGTACTGATGAATCGGTTTGGATATAAAAGAACAGCTGTGTACAATGCGCTTGCTTACCGTTCACACTCGAGCGTGGCACAGAACATACGCAAGATGGCCTTGGACTCCTTAGGGGGAAGGAAGGTGAGATTGCCGATGTTTGAAGAATAGAGAAAGCTGACAATCAGATATTAAAGCAGTTTGTTTAGATGTGGCACGGAGGAGTCTGTGTCGTTAGACTATTCGGGCTGTTGGTTCGGGAGGATAGACAGTTTTTTTAAATCTTTAAAAACCAATGCTATGCTGCAACTTTTTACGACACGCACCTATCAAGATAGGGTTGACGAGATATACAAGCTGCTCGAGAGAGACAGGGGCTCGCTGAGGCTGTTTGAGTGGCGCATGAGGCGGATACACTGCCTAAACTTGAAGATTAAACAACGTTCTGCCGACATGGGTAGAAAGGAGGAGATATACTAAGGATATGTTTTGGAAGAAAAAGAAAGATAAAAACAAGTCCGACACTTGGGGGAAAACTGCAAGGACGGGAAAATGGAGAAGCACAAAATCGCTTATAACAAAGCTTGACAAAACAATGAGCTTGTATATCCGATTGCGTGATGTAAACAAGGATGGGTATTTCCGTTGTCCGACGTGTGGACGCTATCTCCCATTTGCAAAGGGCGACTGCTCACACCTTTGGGGACGTGCCCATATGAACACAAGGTTTGACCCAGACAATATGGTCATGGAGTGTGCTTACGATAACAGAATGAACAGTTCACATCTGTTGGAGTTGAGTAGATTCTTTGAAAAGAAACTCGGAACCCAGAGATACGAGTTGTTGAGGGTGAAGCATAACCAAACAAAGAAATGGTCGAACTGGGAGCTGGAGCAACTCATTGAGTACTACGAAAAAGAAATAAAACGACTAAAGGAGGAGAAGCATTATGACGAATGGCATAAAGTGTAATGCCTTAGATATAGGAATGAATTGATAAGCTCATATTGGTATGTAAAATGTTATTAATGTTAGATGATAGCAGCGGCTATAACGTGTATTACAAGACTTTTTGCCTGTCTGGTGCGTGAGCATAGGACAGTTTTAAGGGGGCGTGACTACGGCTTGGGTAGCGTAGAGTTATAAAGAAGTGGTTCCGATGTGAGGGTTCGATTCCCTCTGCCCCCACGATAATTTCATTCTCATATTTCTGATGATTTAAATTTCAATAAACAAAACTCTCTTATTGTTCGGTTCGTGAGAATAGAACAATATTTTACTACGAAACTATAAAACAAAATATAACATGAACAAGGAATATGTTTTACAGAAGCTGCAGAAGATGATGCCCGACGATACAAAGAGACCGATGGGTGTGAGCTTTGCAGAATTGAAGACAGCCGTACAGGAGGATTTAAGGGAGGTATTGAAGGAACTATTGAAAGATGGCGACATAAACTACTTCAAGACTCTGAACGGTGTAACAATATATTTGAAGGATTCTAAATTGTGATAATATGAAAGAGATATGTATTTACGAGTTGCACCTGAGGTACTTCAAGGGTGCGGAAAAAGCCGATTACGAGTTTAGCAGCCGCATCAATGTGGTGAAAGGCTGTAACGGCATAGGTAAATCGACGATAGCAGACGCTATTAGTTGGGTACTGTTTGGAACGAACCAAGCTGGTGACACCAAGTTTGGTATAAAGACCAAGGACGAGCACGGCAACGAGATTGAAGATGTGGAACACTCGGTTGAGATTAGGTTGTGCACGCGTGACGACTCGGACTTTCTTGAAGGCATACCCTTGTGGACAGGGAACCATTTGCTAACCCGAATACTTACCGAGACACGCAAGAAAGATGGTAGCGTGACTAACAACTACACGTACAAGGTAGACGGAGAGGTAGTGACAGCTGGAGACTTTAAGAAGGTTGTTGACGGGATTTGTCCGGAAAAGGTGTTCAGGCTCTGTTCATCGCCTTATGCTTTTGTAGGAATGGAATGGAGCGAGCAGCGCAAGATGCTGAACGACATGTACGGCGTTCCGAGTGTGGAGGATGTGACGGGTGGCGACGCACGCTTTGACGCTGTGAAAGAGCTGCTTGAGAAGGAAGACATCGACAAGGAGCTGAAACATCTGAAATACAATCGCAAGGAAATACAGGACAAGCTTGACGATATACCCGTAAGGCTTGGATCGTTGAACAAGGTGGTGCCAAAAGCGGAAGACTGGGAGGCGATAGAGAAGCAGATTAACGATAAAGGGCTGGAAATAGACAAGATGCGCAATAGTCTGAACACCATTAACGGCGGTGGTGCAGACTTGGTACGCAAACAGCAGAATATAAACATTCTGAACCTTGACCACAAGCGCAAGCGCATGATGGAAAATTCGGCACAGCGCATGTTGGGCGAGATAATAAAGGCTAACGCTGAGGCAAAGACAGCATGTGATAAGGCTGTGACGGAAGCTGAACAAACTGTAGAGGACTTGAAGAAAAAGGTAAAGTCGTTTGACGAGTCTATAAATAGATGCAACACCCGTATCAGCGAACTTAACGCAGAAATGGCAGACGGAGCTGCAAAGTGGAAGATTGTAAAGGCAAGAACTTGGGAGTGGAACGAGGATGATGCCTTCTGCCCTACCTGCAAGCAGCCTTTGCCTGAGGACCAGGTGCAGAAGATAAGAGAGGAATCGGAAAAGGCATTCCTAAGCAATCAGGCTGAGGACCTTAAGAAATTGAGAAATGACGCAACAAAAATAAAGGAAGATGTAAAGGCGTGCGAGAAGGAGATAGAAAGCTACAAGCTGGAGCAGAAGACTACACAGACACAGCTCGACAAGGCCGAGGCTGTACTGAAGGAAGCCCAAAAGGCACTGGAGGAACAGGTTAAGAAGGAAAACGAGAAGGTGACTGTGGAGACACTGCTTGCGGAGAAGCCCGAATATAAGCAGGTGTGCGACCGTATAGAGAAGGTAGAGGCTGAGCAGGAGAAGCCGACTGACGAGGGCATGAGCGAAGAGAACAAGAAGATGAAGGCCGACTTGGAAAAGAAGATAAAAGACCAGGAGGCGGAGTTGGACGTGCTGCATGCGCGACTCTCGGTAAGGGCACAATGGGAAAAGGTGAGCGAGCAGATAAAGGCTGTAAAGAACGACCGCAAGGTATGGCAAGAGCAGCTTGATGAGCTTGACGACAAGATAGAAGCCGTGAGCGACTATCAGAAGATGGCTTGCGAGGCAATGGAGAACATTGTGAACAAGCACTTCAAGATTGTGAAGTGGTCGATGTTCAGACGACAGTTGGACGGAACGGACAAGCCTTGGTGTGAGTGCTCGGTGAACGGTGTGCCCTATTCTGGCTCGAACACAGCTGACAAGGTTAATGCCGGACTGGATATTGCGAGAGCTTTGAAGGAATACTATCAGGTGAACGTGCCTTGCGTGATAGACAATGCCGAGTCAGTGCTGGAGCTGTTGTATGACGGAGGACAGCAGATAAGACTGACGGTGACAGAAGACAAGGAGCTAAAAATAGAGCGCCATGGAAATAAAGACTAAGCACAATATCGGTGAAGCGGTGTGGTTTCTGGATGGTTACCGGGCGCAATGCTGCAAGATAACAGGAGTGGACGTGCAAGTGCTTGGTACTTCAAAGCCGTTCGTGCAATATAGGTTTTGCGTGTTTCCTCCCGTAAAGGAGGAGCACGTGTTTAAAAGTAAAGAAGAACTGATAAAATATATAGGAAAATGACACAAACAATGACAACAGCAGTGGTCCAACAGCCACAAATGACAGCTCAACAGCAAGCAATCGTAACCTTTAACAATAAGGTTAATGGCAGCTATGTACAGAACCAACTAAAGAGTGTACTTGGTGCAAACTCTGGTACATTTGCTACATCATTGGTGGAAGTCTTTACCAATGATAAGAAATTGCAGGGTTGCGACGTGAACAAAGTAGTGCAGGAGGCCATCAAGGCAGCAACATTGAAGTTGCCCCTCAACAAGCAGTTGGGATATGCTTATCTGATGGTTTTCAACAACTGGGACAAGGAGGCACGCAAGTCCGTGCCAACACCAACTCTAATCATCGGTTATCGTGGCTACATTCAGATGGCAATGCGCACTGGACAATACCGCAACATTAATGCCGATGTGGTATATGAGGGTGAACTTCGCGGAAAGGACAAGTTATCGGGAAGCATTGACCTCTCGGGAGAAAAGACAAGTGACAGAATAGAAGGATTCTTCGCTCATTTTGAGACAGTAAACGGATTCTCGAAAACCTTATATATGTCGCTTGCTGAAATGGCAGCGTATGCATTAAAGTTTTCTCCATCGTTCAAGCGTAAGGCGACAAAGGAAGACCCTATACCTACAGTTGACAATCTTTGTGACCTTGCGAACGGACAGGCACAGAATGGACCGACGGGAAAAGTTGGCTGGGAAGGCGATTTCCTCAGCATGGGCATCAAGACTGTGCTGCGAAGACTGCTCTCGAAGTATGGCTATCTATCTATTGAAATGATGGAAGCCTTGTCTGAGGATGAGAAAACTCCAAACGTACAACAAGTTCGGGATGAAGAGTTCTCTGAGGCAAAGGAAATCATTTCGGTTGACGCGCAGACGGGAGAAGTGGTGAATGATGGCGCTGCAAGCGCGGAAGCTGCCACGGCTGTAAAGGACGATAATCCGTTTAAGTAAATGAAACTTACAATTGTGGGCAGTTCGAGTAAAGGCAATGGATATTTGCTCGAGGCGGATAATGGCGACCAACTTCTTATAGAGGCTGGTTGCCATCTGAGAGAGTACAAAGTGATTGGGAATCTTAAAAGAAGTTGTGCTCGTGGTATGTTGATAAGCCACGAGCACGGATAAGGAGACCATTGTAAGTATGTGCGCGAGTTTACAAGTGCCGGGATAGACGTATACTCGACAGCTGCTGTAAAGGAGAACAATAAGTTTGGTGTTACGGCGGTGGAGCATGGCAAGACATACCAAGTTGGCGATTTCCGAGTAACGCCTCTGAAAGTTGAGCATGACGTGGAGTGCTTCGCTTATCTTGTGCATCATCCGGAAATGAAGACGCTCTTTTTTGCTACGGACTGTTGGAATCTGCATCAAGTAGTGAAGGGAGTGTCGCATTATCTCATTGAGGCTAACTACCAGGATGATATACTTGATGAGGCTGTGAGAGGAGGACGTACGGTAGCATCACAAGCGGACAGAATAAGGCTGAGTCACATGAGTTTGAAACATTGTGTGGAGTACTTGAAGATGTGCGAGGCGGACAAGACAGCGAGAACGATAACGCTGATACATGCAAGCGAGAGACATCTGGACGAGAAACACGCTGAGCTGACGGTGGCGGGACAGACTGGTGTGCCGACATGGGTGGCGAAGAAGGGATTGGAAATTGTATTAATGTAAGGAAGGAGATATTATGGATAAAGAAAAACTTGACAAGGCACTAACCCTAAGAATGATGCTTGACACAAATTTGAATGCTCTTAGCAGAGCTATAGAAATAAGTTGTAGCGAGCTTGGAGATAGTCTTAAAACAATCGTAAGAAACGATGAAAAATTTAGAATCAAGTTTATACAACTTGTACACGATACATACGACCGTTTGCAAAAAGAATTTGATGAACTTTAAAAATAGGAATTATGGAACCAATGGTAACAATATCCGTAAAGGACTATAACGAACTTGTACGGAATAGTGGTGATAAACGTGTGATAGAAGCACTAAAGTTTATCATAAATTGCATATTAAAAGATTCTGCCTTTATTAAAAAATATGATTCTGATTACAAGGTTGTAGATGCGCTACAAGATTTTGTCAAGAACCTTCAGAGCAAGGAGTGTAGTTTTGAGGAGGTAATGATGCGTTTTAAAAACGATTTGCTACATGAGAGTACCGAGGAAGATAAAGAAGGCAGCGAAGCACGTTGAGCGTTATGCGCGACAGACGTCAAGCGGATTGTGGTTGATCCCTTATAGCGAATTTGTTGTAAAAGGACGCTGCACAAAGTGGAAGTTGAAATGCTTAAACGAAGTCAAAAGAGAACTTCAAAGGCTGTTGCTTGAAAAATGGCAACATTTTAATGGTACTATTTTGGCACATTAAGAATGAAATCATTTGAAAGGGGGTAAGGGGGTATGGCGACTTTTGAGCGGCTTAATGACCCAAGGCAGTATATGGCTGCTATGAGAGAGATAGACAAGGCCCGCGACTGTGGTTATGCGATAGACATAGTGAAGCACAGAGAGGTGGCTACGAACAAGCAGATGGCTTATCTGAACTTCATCATTAGTTACTACGGATATAAGCAGGGCGAGACATTCTATAGTGTGCTGAGAACGATACAGCAGGACGTATGCCCACATATCTTTTTGGCGGAGGACGATAAGAAGCCGAAAAAGTTGTGCTATCTGACTACGGCGGAAATGTCGAGCGTGATAAGAAATTTCCTGGATTATGCGTCGATGAGCGAGGTGATAATACCAGACAAGGACGACGAGAGGGGAATGAGAAGCGCAAAGGCAGAGCTGGCGAGCGGTGGTGCCGGATGGGTGTAGGGAATTTTGAATTTTGAATTGTGCGCCAAGGCGCATGTGGAATTAATAAATTAGGAATTGATATGATACATATTGAAGGGCCGATAATAAATATTTTGTCTGAGAAAAGCGGTATAAGCCAGTCGGGCAGAGAGTGGAGAGAACGTGACGTTGTGATAGAGCATGTGACGAGCTTGCAATATCCGAAGAATATAGTGGTGACGTTTAGAGGAGCGCAAGTGGACGTTGTGAACCAACTGGGCAATGGCGACGCTGTAGGATGCGACATAAGCATTGACGCGAGGGATTGGAGAGGCAAGTGGTATAATACGGTGACGGGGTATAACTTGAAGAAACTGTAAGCATGACAATTCCCGATGAGATACTTGACCTCGATTTGGTGAAGATAGGAATGTATATCTACATCAAGAGAAAATGCGGAAAGGCTGGTGTATGTGACGTGTCAATGAAGGAATTGGGCGAGCGCTTTGGACTGACAAGACCGACAACGAGTAGGTATCTCACAGAGTTGTATAACCTAAAGGTATTGTATTCAAACGGACACCAAACGGACACCAAACGGACACTTATAGCTTTGAAACCCAATACGTTAGACGGTGACAACGGACACCAAACGGACACCAAACGGACACCCGAACAAGAACTTAAAGACAGAAAGTTGGCGTTTGGAATGCAACTCAAACCATTCAATGAAACATACCCAAGACCGATGCTTGCAGAGTTTTACGACTATTGGACAGAGGTAAAAGAAGGAGGTAGGAAGATGCGCTTTGAGAAGGAAAAGACGTTTGAGATAGCAAAGAGATTGGTAAGGTGGAGTAAGAACAATTACGGCAAGAGCAGCTCTGAGCAGCGTATGCACACAGATGGAACAGTTCTTCACTCGGAACAAATGGACTATACAAAAGATACATGGTAATAGACTTTAAACAAGTGGCGGAGAGTTTGAGAGATACAGGCTATCCTGCCGAACCCGAAAGGGTGAGAATAATGGTACCCAATGCCGAGGCAAGACTAAGAGCTGGGTTGGACTACTTCACGGGTAAAGGTGTGTGGAACGAGGAGAACTACAGGCCTATCGTGGAATGGTTAAAGGACAACAAGGGAAGAGGATTGCTTATCAATGGCGGGTGCGGTCTTGGAAAATCGTTGATTGCCATGCGTATAATGCCGATACTTATCAATACGGCATGCAGAAAGATAGTCAGTATATACAGAGCCCAAGACTTGGTGACACAGCCGGACACTATACTGAGCAAACACATTATATATATAGATGATGTGGGAACTGAGAATGTAGCGAACAACTATGGCAACAAGCGGATTCCATTCATGGAACTGTGTGACCTGGCAGAAATGAAGGGCAAGCTGCTGATATTGACAACAAATCTGGATATTCCTCATTTGGAGGAGAAATATGGCGAGCGCACGATTGACAGGCTAAAAGCTATCACTAAATGCGTGACATTCAGAGGGAAATCGCTAAGAAAATAACTAACTAAAACATAAAGAGGAATGAAGACAGTAAGAATAGACTTTGTGGATAATGTCAGTACGAAGGAGGCTGGCATGTACACATTGAAGTATGGTTGGGCTTTTGCCAAGGGAGCCTGTAAGGACGTGAACACATTTGCACACAGACTGCCGTGGGTATGCGTAGCAGTGGTGCTGATAGCGAGCGTGGTTGTAGGTTCGGTACTTGTAGCAGAGGCAAGAATGGAGAGAGACCATGCGAGCAAGGAGATGTTTAAGTTGCAGCAGCAGGTGGAGCAGCTGAATTGCATGGTAGAATCGAATAACAATAAGCAATAAAACTATTACAATTATGGCAACAATGAACAAAGACTTATCGCCAGTGGACCAGGCACGTATAATACTGCGCAACTACGACAAGGTTGTGGCAGAGCGTGATGAGCTAAAAAAGGAGAATGAGCGTCTGAACATGCTCGTAGAGCAGAAGGACGTGCTCTATCGCAATATGCTTGAGCGTATAGAGGCGAAGAACAAGCAAAGCGCCATTGAGGGCGAATACAAGCACCTGAAAAAGCAGTACGACAATCTCAATGAGGAGTATGAGAAACTGAAGGGCGCACGCTATACGGTGGAGGTAGTGAAGCAACTGTGCGGCAGCTTAAAGGCGTACGGCAACCAATTGCGCAAGGCTGGGTTGAATATCGGCGCTATAGAGGAACTGTATGACAGCAGTGCAGAAGAACCGTCAGACAAAGATGAGCCGACGAAAGATTGCAGAATTGTCTACGACAAGCAGACACAAAACTTCATAGCCTACGTACGCAAGATAGTGGACATATTCCGCAAGACGGGCACACTAAGAGGCATATCGGTGTTTGCAGCACAGGCAGGTGTGACGTCCATATCAAAGGAGAAATTCTTTCTGTATGGACTGGACAAGGAAGGTAAGCTGACAGACGAGGAAATCGTGGAGCTGTATGAGAATGTAAAGAAACGATAAAAACAACAGAGTAATGAAGGAAGAGTATACATCATGGGAATACTTCAAAGAAGATACTCCTATAAACATCAAAGTAAAAAATAACAAAACGATACAATCTATATCAGAAAGGAGTGCGAAATGAAACACAATCCATTTGTACCTCGTGAGCAGCGCACAGCTATCCTCACTTTTGACAACGGTCAGCGAGTCCGTGCCGAAATCACTCTTCCTGGCACCGACAAACCTGTATGGCACACAGAACTTGAACGTCTATAGTTAATGATTTTAACAAGGCGCAGCCACGTGCTGTACACAAGTTAGTTAAAGTCCACCTTCTAAGGACTCAATCCTCACAACCTTTCATCCTACGAAACATACAACTATGAAGAAGAAAATCAAGACATGGCTCATACACCTTCTGGGTGGAGTGACAGAAAAAGAGATAGATCAGAGCAATTTAAATTGCGCTTGCTTTGGCGCATATCAGGCTCTTACTATCATCAAAGAGTATGCTGACAGCCTAAACGGCAAGTCTGCCGACGAATGGCGCGAGCTGGTGTACAAGGAGATTTGCAGACAATATGATTCTATTACGCATGTAACTGACGAAGAAATACCAACGGGAAAATAGAATTTCCGGAAATGTGTTACAATAAAAATTACAACAATGGAAAACAAGATTAACATAGCAGAGATATTGAAAGACTGCCCGAAGGGGATGAAGCTGTACTCACCGATATATGGCGAGATCGAACTTTGGAAAATGTACAGTAATTCTGCATATCCAATATGGATAGCTACCGGCATTGACCGCAAAGGTAATTTTACTTCTGATGGTAGACTTTATGAAAAATATCCTTCTGCAGAATGTCTCCTCTTCCCTTCCTCAGAAATGCGCGACTGGAGCAAGTTCTTCAAGCGAGGGGACGTGGTGCGCAGTATAGATGATGGGGCACAAGCTGTTTTTAAGGGTTGGGAGAGCGATGATTACACGTCGTTTTATGCGTCAATCGTACATCATGCAGAAGTAGACGAATGGGATGAAGATGTTGTGTTTGCCGTAGAATCATTCTACAAGGAGCCTGAAGAATTCGCGAGAGGCTTTATTGTTGACGCAGAGGAGCACTACAATGGCAAATATAATCCCGAAATCCTGCAAGTTGAGCCAATAAAGCCCGAATGTCCGTTCAAGCCGTTCGGTGAGAAAATAAAAATTAAACTTGAAGAAATAAAAGAGCTAATAGAAGAATATGAAAATGAAGTACAGTAAAGGTGTTTATAAATCTCGCCTGTATAGAATCTGGACAGGGATAATTGACAGGTGTACTCACCGTAGAAATAATTTATCTAAGCATTATGCTGATGCAAAAATAAAAATTTGCGAAGAATGGAGACATGATTTTATGGCTTTCTATAATTGGGCCTTATCAAATGGCTATTCAGACAATTTGTCTATAGATAGGATTGACAACAACAAAGGGTATAACCCAGAAAATTGTAGATGGGCAACTCTTTTCCAACAGGCCAATAACAAAAGCAACAACATTATTGTGTCTAATAATGGTGTTTCGCATACAGCAGCAGAATGGTGCAGGATAATAGGTCTTAGTTACAAAACATTTAAGAGTAGATATTATACACAACACTTGTCTGCTTATGAATCTATATTTCTACCCGTAAAGAGAGGAATAAGAAATACACAAAAGCAGTGCATCCCCTACAACGAGCACACGGCACATTTAGTTGGCACTAACGCCCCATACACGGAAGGAGGCAGCGAATGAGCTACCCCTTCTCCCTCGAAAGTGTCAAGTTCCGTGAGACCGCACATATAGCCTTCGAGGACGAATACATTACGGCATACCAGTCCACCGACATCGTTCCGAAGATATACAAGAGCGTCAATACTCCTCGCGACAAGAACAGCTTGGTATCAGGCAAACCAAAGACTTACTATCGCACACGATACAGCGAGTGGGTCACGGAAAAGACATTCGTTAAACAATATCAGAAAATCAGAGAAAAATTCTAAGTTATGCTAATAATAGAAATATTGAAAATCATCGCCAGCCTCTCTATCACCATAGCTCTCTTCTATGCGTTTTTTAGAGTTGGCAGACAGAGTGCTTACGACGACCTACTCAAGCATTTTGAAGATACCATAAAGACTATCGACAAGCAAAACGTAATAATCCAAATTTACGAACAAAAGCTTGAGGAAATGGGAAAGGAGGTGACAAATGATTAAAGCAGAAGACCTAAGAATAGGCGACCTCGTAAAGGTAAACGAGGTTAGTTGTATGGTACCCAAAGGTACCATGTGCAAGGTTGTAGCAATAGACTCCGAAAAATCTTTTGAAGAACTGAATTTGAAAGGGTGTGCTACTCTTATTGAGCTTGAAGTAAACCATTGCAGCATTTCTTTCGGTGTTTGGTGTAAATTTATATCCCCAATTCCCTTAACTCCCGAAATCCTCGAAAAAAACGGGTTTAAAATGCGGGAAGACACTGTTGTCTATGCAAAAAACAGATTGGGATTAAAGCCTTTGGGTGACGGTAAAGGCTACCAAGTAGGCTTGGGTAGTTTGCGTTTCTTATTTGTAAAGGTAAGGGTTATCAAGTACGTCCATGAGCTTCAGCATATCCTTTGGGCACTGGGCTTGGACGCAAATCTAAAGATATAAAAAATGAAGAAGATTATGTTCAACGATAAGTACAGACTCACACAAGCCGTACTTGAAGGTCGCAAGACACAGACAAGGCGAATTGCCTATAACGGCGAAGTTCCAAATCTTATCAAAGGCTATGGGTATGAAGGCCATATTTGTGGCAGTGCCGCTATATTCAATGGCGAGTATATGATTGCCAAATCACGTTACAACGTCTACGACGTGGTCGCTGTAGCGCAATCCTATCAAGATGTCTTAGGCATTACTCATGTGGAAGATTTGCAGCTAAGAGATGCGTTAATACGAAGTAAAGGTTATACCAACAAGATGTTCGTCCGTGCAGACCTCATGCCGAACCGCATCCGCATCACCAACATTCGTATCGAGCGTCTGCAAGACATCAGCGAAGAGGATTGTTTGGCTGAGGGTATCGTGGATTTTGAGAGCAGAATAAACAAGGCGCATTTTTACAGCATCACAGACGAATCTGCCACCTATGGGACAGCCAAAAAACCATACTCCCTGCTCATTGACAAGATCGCAGGAAAAGGCACATGGAAGCGCAACCCCTACGTCTTCGTCTACGAGTTCGAATTAATAAAATAACCATCCTTTAATGGATATAAATACAAGTAATATGAAAAAGTTTATTGGTACAAAGGTCATTATGGCAGAGCCTATGACTATGACAGAAGCACAGAAAGTGTTTGGTAGAAAACTTAAGCCAGCAACCGTTGAGGAAGATGGCTACTTAGTAGAGTACAAAGACGGATATAAGTCTTGGTCTCCTAAGAGTGTGTTTGAGGAAGCCTATCGTGAAGTAGGTTCTGTTAACTTCGGTGGTGCTATTAACTTACTGAAGGCTGGTCTTGCTGTAAGACGCAAGGGATGGAATGGTAAGGGATTGTTTATCGTAAAGCAGGTTCCTTCTCATATCACTGGTGAAATCATCCCAAATATGCAGTCACTCCCTCAGTCTGCCAAGAATATCTTGATGAGTCGTGAGAGTCCTCACATTGACTACACCAATCAGATGCTTATCATCAATCCAGATGGAAGAGCAGACTCTTGGGTTCCTTCCTCATCTGATGTATTTGCGGAAGATTGGGAGGTTGTAGATGAGTAAGCCAGATTGCTCTAAATGTAAAAGCTATAATACTTGTGATTATAGAAAACATGGAGAAATTTGTTTAGGTTGGAAATCCTTAGGAGAGTTTGTTTACTCTTGGGATGGAACATCAGGTAATCTTTAAATTTAATCACTCCTCTCCCTGGTGACAGCAGGGAGAGATAAATAAACAAAGATGAAGAATGTAATACAAGGGGATTGTCCGTGCTGTCCTTATGCGGACCTATTTGGTGGATATTGTAGTTATTATCACTTTTTCCCTGCCAATATCAATTTCGGAGAAGCAACATGCCGTTGTGAAAATTTAAAACCAAGAAAGGAAGAAGAACAATGAAGTTTATAGAAGTAATTTCTGGTACACGCGATACTGTTAGTATTCCAGTATCAGACATCAAGGAAATCCATGATTGGTGCGGTGAAAATAGTTCTGTCCTAACAGTACATGGTGAATATTACTATAGTGGACTTTCACGTAAACAACTTATAGAAAAAATAGAAAATTTGTAACTATGTCAACATTTGAACCAGTAGAACATAATAAGCAGCCAAACCGCATAATATACTTCGGTACTGATGGCTGTGTTGGGCATTATCCTTTGGGAATCAAATTTAATCTTACACGAAAAGAGTATAAGGATTTTCAAGAGATTGACAGAATCATAACTGATGAGGTTTTAGATGAGAACACTGGAACCTTTCTACGTTACTTGTCAGACGGAGTACCTTACACATGTTACGGTGTCCCTTACTCTCCAGATGATGAACGCCCAGGTAGTAAGACAATCGTATTAGTTGAATATGGTACTGTACAAGAAGTAAAGGACGCAATCTTGCAAAACCCTTTCCTCTTGAATAAGTTCAAGAAAGTAAAAGAGAAGTATAAACTTAACATTGATTTTTTGGAGGACAAAAAATGATGGAGAATATGATTGACAAAATGCTCATGTCACTACCATATTTTGACATCGACCCTGACGATGATACAATTCAAGTGAGTGACAAAGGAGATTACGTGCCAATTTTAAGTCGTGTTGGTAGTAAGTGGCAGCTGTATTGGTCGGATGGTGAGCATTATTATTTCCCTGTTGAAGAAGAAAATACTCCTACCGAGGCAATACAAAAGGCTTATGACTATTGTGTAGAACAAGGATGGATAAAAAAGGAGGATAAATAATGAATAAAGTAGAAATAGACAAGGAAGATTTCTTAATCTTCTTAAATCAAATAAAAAAAATAGCTGATAGTGCTTTATTTAATGAAGGATTTGACCCTCACGACTGGGGGAAAGTTGAAAACTTGGTTGAGGAAATGACTTTAAAATTGAAGGGATTGTTATGAATGTATTTTTTTATAAAAAAGAGGATGAGGAAAATTCCATATTGCAATATGAAACATGCCCTTACAATAATATTCCTCGTATAGGCGAGAAAGTTATCATTAATAACAAATGGTATCTTGTAGAAAATATAGTAAATAGATATAAAAAACTGACAAACTTTACATTTACAGATGTATATATTTTTCTTAAAGAATTGGAGGATAAATAATGGACAGAAAACAAGCGAAAGAACTGCTGCCTATTATACAGGCATTTGCAGAAGGCAAGACAATAGAGATTAGAAGTAATTCAAAATATAATCCTGGAGAATGGATAGAAACCGCCACTCCAACATTTGATATAAAATCTCATGAATACCGCATCAAGCCAGGACCCAAGTACCGCCCATTCAATGATGCAGAAGAGTGCTGGCAGGAAATGCAGAAGCATCAACCGTTCGGGTGGGTAAAATATAAAACATACGACGCTTATTCTTTTATTTGTAAGGTTGAGGAGGATCGCTGTTATTTCGCCGTGAATGTATATTGGGCGTTTGACACCATTTTAGAAAAATATACATTTGCTGATGGTACACCCTTTGGTATTAAGGAGGAATAATCATGGCATGGGTAGCAAAAGATTATATTGGTGAATGGATATTCAACTGTAAGCCTGATATGTGGGCTGGTGATTGTGTCGAGCACAACTATTGGTTGCCACAAGATAGAAATGGAGCCTATGGTTTCCAACTTCCTAATGGCAGCATCAAGAAGCTTATCGGACGAGAGCTTAACTGGAATGATGAACCTGTAAAACTTAAGGAGGAGTAATTTATGAGAACAATAAAATTTCGTGCCAAAGACGTTTTCACCGATGCTTGGCGATATGGTGACTTGGTTCACAATCAAAAAGTTACAACCACAGGCTTAGAGCCTCGTACTATGGTTGGTGGATATGAGGTTGACCCCGAGACCGTCTGCCAGTTCACCGGATACTTCGATAAGAACGGCAAGGAGATTTATGAGGGCGACGTGTTGAAAGGAAAACGCTACTGTCTACCAGGGACACTTGGGGATTCCTACGATGTGTATGGCTTCATCAAGTTCGGCAAAGAACTGGCTTCTTTCCTTATACAGGATCTTTTCCTTTCAATAGGCGAACCAAAAGGTTTGGCAAATCCCCACGGACATACTTTTACGCAAAGAGGTATGGACTATTACGAGGTAATTGGCTCCATCCACGATGAGGGATGGAAGGAGAAGTTGAACATCAAAAATGAATAGCCTATGAAAGAGAGTAAAAAGTGTTTATGGCTCGCTTGCGATAGAGACAATACGCTCGTGCTGTTTCCGTATAAGCCGTTTCGTGACAAGTGGTTTGGATTCTGGTGCAAATTCAAGGACGGATTTTATTGCTGCAATGACGAAATGACCGTAAGAGAATATGAGAGAAACAGGTTTGTCGTTCCTCGAAACTTCTGCAACTTGTCTTGGGAAGACGAACCTGTTAGGGTAACATTGAGTCTTGAACCGGAAGTAATAGCCTCAGACGACGCAACAACGAATTTACGAATTTAATAAGGATTTATAGAGCCTATGAAAGCAAGATTGGCAAAGAAGATAATTAAGGCGGGTTACATTTATAACGTTTATCGTACGTTATGCAGACGTAAAAGACGCAAGTATCATTCTTATTGGACGAGACGTTGGGCTTTTCGCGCAGGTTGGATGTCTGACGCAGAGAGCATGACAAGAAGACATAGCCGTGTTTTATACTGGTTTAAAAGTTATGATATGCGGCTTGATGAAGCTTTACGGCGACAATCTCAATACGTAAGGAGAATTCAGAGTTTTGTCGAGGCAAAGCAAATGGAGCTGAAAAGAATACGGCTGCACAGGTTGTTGGAACGGGTGAAAGCCAGACAAAGCGGTAAGGGAGGAACACCGTGGGACTAAGTTGTATCATTAAATAAAACATAACATGGAGAAAAGAATTATCTATAGCACCGAGGTTACTGTTAGCAACATGATGTTGGAAGCAGAAAAAGGGGTGAAGATTTGCAGCGAGGAGGTAAAGGAGGTTTCCATTATGGGATATATATCCCGTCACTCGCGAAGAAAGCTGTTCGGCTTAATCCCATTGCCCGACAAATACGTGTACGAAGCCTATCCTCGCCTATTTGTGCGTAATAAATACACTCATAATGTATACATGAAAGCACTAAGCTCCTTGAGCTTCGAAAGCAAGAAACGACTCATGGAGGAGAAACAGAACCTGGAGGCATGGCTGCGCAACAAGTGTAACGAATATAAGAAGGAGTATGGCAAGAGTAGGTAGAAATATGTTGGCGGTGCATCCTGACGTTGCTCGTAGAATACTTAAAGACATTGACGAGCGTTGCTCGATGTACTACATAATAATAGGCTCGGTGTACAACTTGGCACAGAGTGCGATGGTTGACGCAATGCCGTTGTTGAAGGAAAGCAAGTGGTGGAAGTTCGAGGTAAAGAAGGACGCAAACGCTGCCTTGGGCGCATATGACAGTTGGAACAGCAAGATGAAGATGAAGCTGTGGGACAAGTATCAGTTGTGGCTCGACGTGTCGGACGCTGTTGCGGACAAGATGAAGGTGGACGTGCAGAAACTAAGGTGGAGCTATGATGCACTGCTGATGAAAGAGAAGGTAGAGGAACACACAATGAAATCGTATCTTCTGACTGCGTCTACGCTGAACGACATTGCGGAGAACACGTTTGCGAAGTTCTTGCGTGACGGTTCGAAGAACATTGGCGTTGACTTGGCGGAAATGTTCAAGGCAGAGAGTTCGTTTGCTGCTGTAAAGACGAACTGGAATAAAGCTGTAGCACCGATAATGAGGTGCGGTGGTGGAAACATAGACTGCAACAAGGACAACAACTGCGTGTTGGCTGGCGACATAATCTGCAGAAAGTTGGCAGACGTAGAAATGTACGAGGAGGCTTGTAGGTATGCAGCCGACTTGAACATGGAGGTTGTGGAGAAGTATATGGAGTCTTGATACATAAAAAAGGCGGATGGACAGGGAAAACCTATTCATCCGCTTTTCGATTAAGAATTTACATACCACCAAATTTTATCAGATGGGTGGTCGGTGTCCTCGTCAAGTAGAAAGCTACGTGCGAGTTCGCAAGACTTCTGTAGCAGTCGGCTGCGGTCGTGAAACCATGAGCGGAGAGTCTCAATATGATTGGAGTACATGAGGTTGACGGTGACGCAGAAATCCCAGAAATTGTAATCGTCGGGCAAGGAAAGATACATCTTGTCGTAAGCTGCACGTATATCCTCATAGGGGAAGAACGGTGCATAACATTTGTGTGTGTCGTCAACAAAGTAGTACATTCGTGCGATGGCAGCACGTGCATTATCCTCGTTGAAATGGTGGTCTGAGTCGAGGAGGTAGAGCATTTTGTGTAGAGCAGACTCCATTTCCTGGTCTGTCATTCCGCAAGAGTTGTTGCGGATGCGTGAAGCTGCGCTATCGAAAGCGTCAGCAAGTAAGTTGCGTACATTCATAGTTATTTGGTTTTAGTGTTAGATTCTGTTGTGTCGGAAGATGCGGCATGTCACCTGTACGAAGGCACAGACATACAGAGCCAAGGTCATGAGGATAAGGATGAAGTCGGCATCGTACATTTCGTTGGTTATGAGACAGGAGCCGTAATATAGCCGTATTGCATTTGTGCCAATGAAGTAAACGAACGGTATGCGCCACAGCCAACATAATCTGAAGAAGTGGCTTGCAGGGAGCATGAAGACTACGGGGAAAACGTAAACCATAAAATAAAGGTAGGCTATACACTCTTCGTTCTCACGAATGTCGATAAGTATCTCACGTGGATTGTCATGAAAGCTGTATACTCCATACATATGGCATAGCATGAGGAAGACAGGTACGTATCTTAGAGACTTCTCGTAGAAGAAGAAAATTGAACGGTTGAGTATTATGCTCACCCCTGCTGTTGTTTGTTTAGATAACTCTTTCATAAGCCTTATTGTTTTAGAAAAACGTAAATATAGCGAAAATAATAACAAAATGAAAGTTTTTAGAAAGATTTTGTAAACAAATGCACGTTTTTCTTGATATATATTAAAAAAAGGATAAGGAGATTATTTCTCCTCATCCTTTATCACTTTGCCGACGATCCACTTGTTGCCGTATTTCTTAATCCACATATCGAGCCATTCAAGAGCCGAAAGAAGGTCTTTGTTCTCGGTACAAGGTGCGCCTTGTAGGGTGGAGTATTCGCCATAGGAGACTCGCCATAGATTTTCGGGGGTCTTGGTGATGGTGAGCGGTGAGCGGTAGGTCTCACGTGCATCGTATGTGCGTAGGCTTTGTGGCAAGTTCTTGAACATTCGGTGATAACGTCTGTCTGGGTGTCCTTCCTCTTTTGGTAGAGGGTCGGGAGGTAATGGGTCGCCTTCACGTTCAAGCTTTTCCTCTACAGCCTTGCGTACGTAGGATGCACGGTGTCCTCTCAGGTTGTCAAGGCGGTCGTATACTGCATCATTCATCCAGAAGGTCATACGCTTGGGATATTGGGGGTCGGGAGATTTGACGGTTTTAGGTCGGGTAGGTCGTTTGGGGACGTATCGTTCAATCTCGTAGACATTGCCTTTACTGTCACGTCTGTAAGCATAAACGAGAGATTGGGTAATCTTGTTGTAGATTTCTGCCTTCTCGCTCTCGGGATAATCAGCCATGAGCGACTTGACGATTGACTTCAGTTGCGTCTCGCCTTGATAGGCAACCTCTGTGCGGTCGAGTTCGAGGAGCTCGTCGTATATTACTATTATTGATTTCATATGATTAAGTGTGCTTGGTGTTGAAAGAAAAGGCGAGCCACAAGATTGTCATGACTCGCCATTGGTTATGCCCTAACAGGCAAGTATCAAAGCTAAGATAAATACTATTACTATGCACCATTCTTTAGCGTTCATAATGGATACCTCCTTTCTGTTTTGCAAAGTTAATAAAAATTTACGGTTAGGCGTTGGCTTCAAGGGAAATATCCTCCACGAACTTCCGACTGCAATCTTTCTGATTTCGTTCATAATCTAAACTGCTAATTGTTTATTGTTCATACATTGTTTAATCATATTCATGTTGTTGTTGACGAGATTGACAATGCGGTCGTGATAGAGCGTGAACTTGTCGCAAGCACCGTAGCACTGAACTACCTTCATCTGCTGCAAGTCTACCTCGACGGTCTCGATACGCTTGTTGTCGATGCGAGCGGAAAGAATGAGTGAGTTCTGCTTTTCGTAATACTTGTTTGCGTATACACAATGGTGCATCGCTGTGCCTTCCTCGTAGAACTCGTCTACCGACTGTAGGACATGACACGAGATTAGGCTGTCGCTGATGGTCATGTCGAAGAAGCAGCTACGAGCCTTGATGTACTTCTCGTTCTTATCCATAGCACGCTTGATGCGCTGTATCTCCTCTTCGTGCTCGGCTTTGGTCTTGCGCTTGGCTTCAAGAGCCTGACGAGCGTGCAATGCCCAGTCGTGCGTGTGCATGAGATTATCGGGACACACGAAATGAGGGTTAGAGAGGTCGCATCCTATATACTTCATGTTCTGTAGCATGTCGAAGTAGAGATTGTATGCCGTGTGCCCTTCGTTCATTGGCACATAGTTGTGGCGGAACATAATGCGCACGGCTTTCATGTATTCCTTGTCAAGTATGTTGTTAGTAAGCATGTACTCGGCAAGTTCGTGACGCTGCTTAAGGATTGTCTCGGCAAACTTGTCTACGGACAGGAAACGATACCATTGCTTGCGCTCATTGGTAGGTATAAGGCTGTCGCAATACTTGTATGTGCTATCAACGGACTTGTCGTACATGTAAGAAAAGCCTACGTCGGTGAAGTGCAGCCACGATGCGCAGTATTTGGGGTTCTGACGTATCTCCATTGGGGAGGAAAGGAGGAAAGCGTCTACGTAATAATGGAACGCTCTCTGACGTGCTATAAGTATCTGCTTTTCGCCTACCTTGTTCCAAAGTTGGAACACCTCCCATGTGCTATAGGAAATATCACGCTTGCCGTGACGGTCGATACGGAAATATCTGAGCACTTGCCAACCTTTGTAAGACTGGTTGATAACGGCATAGCATCGGTTGTACATATCCTCGTACTTGCAAGAGCCGTATGTGTTGCGGATTAGGCGAGCGTTGTCTCGCTTGCCTATCTCGCCTAACTTGTGTGAGAGGTTAACGACCTCTTGTTCTATCTTGTTACGTGGTTTCATATTAAAATTCTCCAAATAAATCAAGTTGTAATGAGTTGTCTACTTTCTTAGCCTTTTTCTTTGGTTGTGGCTTGGGGATAAGTACTGGCTGCGGTTTTTCTTGCTTGGGTGCTGCTGCCACAACCTTAGCCTGTGCCGTTTCTTTGGTCGGCTCTACGTCCTTCTCTTGGTAATAGTGAACTGCCATCTGCAAAACGTCCTCATCGGAAATTGCAGCACAACCCTTTATCGCTTGTTTGCGTGCCTGTTGAGTGACATAACAGAGGCAATTGGTCATAGATTTCTTCTTGTCCTCGTAACGCTCACGGAAGTTTGGGTCTTGGTTTGCCATTTCACCCAACTTGGTTTCAAGATATTCCTGTAATGTCATAGTGCTTCTATTTTTCGTTAATTTTACAAGTTTCCCAACAATGGATTGAGAAGTTATCAAAATCATCAGCCGTAAGGATTAGCTCTCCTTTGCTGCGTATATCGTTAGCGATAGCCTTTGCCTCTTTTGCGCTATTAGCCTCGATAACAACCTCTTTGCTTAAGGTTTCAATAACCAATACTTTGTACTTTGCCATAATAGTATGATTTAAATTGTTATTAATATTGGTGGCTGCTCCGACCTTGCATCGAAGTGGAGTGGCTTGAACCACATTCAGCCTGTGTGGGGTTACTTCTCGTTGATGATATATTCGATGTATACATCGCAAGACTTCGCAAAGACTTTAAAGCGTACATTTAACCGTACATCTTCGTCTATCAGATTTTCGTTGTAGCTGTCTTCTATCTCACGTGCCCACTCTTCGATTTGCTTTGCCTCTCTATCGTGTAGAGAGTTTTCGAATGACATGTGAACGAAGTTGTTGTTATACTCAACCTTGGCGATATTATCACAGATAAAACCGACATATCTGTTTCCTCGCTCCACATACTGACTATTATCAAATAGACCGTCAAATAGGGTGTCACTGCATAAGTCCTTCTCGTTGATAGGACATGGAATAATGTTTGTCTTCATATTTTATATGTTTTAAGTTCGTTCCGTTGTCGGTGTCGCTCCGAGATGGTTTCTTTCCCCAACGGATAATTGTTAACGTGCGTAACATACTGCTCTACCGTGTATCTTGTGTAACATGGCAAGTAATTCACGTCTGATGATTTTATTCTCGATTTTACGCAAGTGGTTTTCGAGTTCCTTCTTAGTCCAGAATTTACGAGTGGATGGTTCGTTGTCAAGATACCATTTGCAGATGAACCACATCTTTCCACCGTACACATCTGCCAATCCCACAAAAAAGGGTGTGTCATTGATTTTTACTTCTTCAATCATTGTTCTTTGTTTTTAAGATTGTGAGACCAATTGTAGAGCCGTTCGAAGTGGTCTGAGCCTGTGTATGTGTCGATGTCTCCGTACTCGTCGATGTCGTTCATCAGTAAGCGTACGTCTTCTTTTATCTGCGCTCTGTCGTACTCTGCGTCTGTCGCTTTCTTTGTTGTTACGATTGCAAGCGATGTGCTTGCTATCAGTGCTGATACTAATAACTTGTTCATTTGTTAAAGATTTTTGTCATGAGTTCTGTTATACATTCAATATCATCATCAATAAACCTTCGTGTTATCGGTGCGAGGTTCTTACGCTGTAGCTGCTTGCGTGTGTTATCAATATAGCAATCGAACACTTTGCGCAATAACACAGCGTCTATTGGTGTAAGATTAACTACTCTTGTCTTCTGTGCCATGAGATTTAAGTTAGGCGAAGCGTTGGGAGGCTGCTGCCTCCCTTATCTTCCGATTTATTCCTGTGTAAACTCTTTCCAATGTCTGCCTACATAAATACCCGCTACATAGGAGGCAACCATAACTAAAATTATAAGTTCTATCATATCTGTAATGTTTTAGGGGGTTAATGTTTTGTTGAATATCTACTACAACCACTCCAACCGTTTGGGTTGCCGTTAGCTTGACAAACTATCTTGTCAAAGCAAGAACTAATATTGCTGAAATAGAAGTGCGCATATTTGCAATCTAAACAACAAATCTCTTGTGCTAATGTTATCATATCTGTATGTTTTAAAAGTTAGTGCCGTGCGTGGACTCGAACCACAAGTGAAAGCCTGTCTTTGCACGACTGCCGACTATCTGAAAGTTGTCATCTTCTCTTAACGTTGTCTTCAACGTGCCGTAATGCTGTATGACACACAGGTTTGTCGTGTGTGCTCACGTCTTGTAATTTAACGACGTTACCAAGATTTGTCGGTGGAATATAGCGTCCTTTCTCGCTGTGTTTAGAGTATCATCCTCTCGATTTCGCTTTCAGTCATTTTTAGGCGGATGGCTCAAAGGAATTTCTAACGAAAATCTGTACCGCATTCTACGTAGTGTTGTGCCGTGTGCGGTCTCGCTCCGCTTGCCTTTCTCTCGGTCACGGCTGTGGGGCTTAAATATCGCCTGTTAATACTCTTTGGAGGTTGCGCTTCGCATCCTTTGCGGCTTTCTTGCATTTGAGATATAAGTCGTTATATCCTTTGCGCTTGTTGATAGCTGCCTCTGTGTTGAATATTTGTATCCATTCAATATAGTGTTGCTTGTGCTCGTCGTGACTACGCCAATAGCCATCATTTAGATTTTCTAAGTATAACATATCTATTTGTTTAAACTGTTAATAAAGGAATTGATATTATGTAGACCTTGTAAAAATGATATTTATTTGTATTTTTCTCGTTGCGCTGCTGCGCATCGTTCCGTGCTTCTTCTCTGTCGGTATAATCTGCAACTATCTGCAAGTTATACTGACCAGTGCAAGACTTGCAGATGTCGATAACTATATACTTCCTCATAGCTGTTTTTGTTTAAATGATTATTGATGTTTGGCGAAGCCTTGGAGGGGCGATGCCCCTCCTTATCTTCAATTAGTCTTCCGTATCTTTCCAAAGCTCGTCTACAGCTGCGTCTATTGCTTGCGGTAAGAGATAACAGCGAATAGCAACGTCAATACCCTCTGGGTCGTCTCTTTTCAGTTTTCCGAATTCTTCTTCTACTTCTGCGATTAGTTCGGAGTTGTGGCAAATGTTCTCTTCTGCTTTCCAAGTGCTAAATGTATAGCTACCGCTGCCGTTGCCTGTCACTCCGTCAACCGTCCAGAGTTCATCCTGTAGTTTATCTTTGAGTTCGTCGGCATTCTCATAGCCTGCGAAGTTCACGTTGTCCTTGATGTAGTCCTTTACATCTGCTGTCACTGCTGATAAATAATCGTACCTTTCCATAATCGTGTATGTTTTAATTGTTAATACTAATGTTGAAGTAATCTCTTGATTACGCTTGCAAAGGTAAAGTAAATACTTGACTAAAGCAAGTTTTTAGTAAAGAATATTCTTTTCTTTAACGTTTCTTAGTAAATAAACTTCTTTACTTATTTAATATTGTGAGTATATTTGCAGTAGTTAACATAAAGTAGATAATTTACATGAGCACAAGAATAAAAGAGATAATGACAAGTAAAGGCTTTACTAACGTGTCATTAGGTGAAAAAATGGGTGTCAGCAAACAAGCGGTTGGGCAAATGCTTAAGGCAGAATCTCTAACAACTGCTTCGCTCGAAAAGATTGCGATTGCTCTTGATGTGCCGATGTGGCAACTATTTGCATCTCCTGAAGAGGTCGCAAACGTTCCTCAGGAGACTAACACAGACTTCGCAGCCTTCGTCCGCTACAATGGTATTCACTACACGGCTGACACTCTTGAGGAGTTCAACACAATTGTGGAGGAGATAAAAAGTATATCGAAATGAAGTGGAAAATATTAGGTATCGTTAGCGCAATAGGGGTCTTTGTGTATCTGTTCCTTGTCTTTTGTGAAAGCGTACAAGACAATGGAATGATATACACATTTCATTACTGCTTACGTGCTTTGTTGTATATTGTTATAGTGGCTTTAACTATTGTGTTTATGATGTGTTATTTCACATTTATCCCTAAATACATAAGTAAACTAATGAATGGAAACAATTTTATATCATGGATATGTACAATACTGTATTGTGCTGTATTTTTGACTGCTTTTTATTGGGTACTTCAAATAATCGGACCATTAGGGAAAGAATACGACAGTTATATTTCATTCCAGAAATACGTGTATAGACTCGAAAGAAATATTGACAAATAGCAATGGGCGTTAGCCTCAGTGGAGGGTAGGGCGTCAGCCCTTGGGAGGCGCAGCCTCCCTTATCTCCCCATTGTTCTCCCTTTCTCCAATACAGATATACACCTTTCTCCTATATATAAGTCACTATATCCTCACTGGAGTGGCTTTTTTGTGTTTAAGCGGTGAGGTGCTTTGTGCGCATTATTGAGCGTATAAGGCGTGTTTTTGTGGTTTTTTCATGATTTTCCGACTTGCAAGCCGTTTTTACTGACCTTTGCAACTCTTTGTTTTGTCTTCTTTTGACTTTTTTGTTACAAAAGCGGTTTTTCGTGCGTACATTTATATGCCTTTTAATTGTTCTGTCTCGGAACTAAATCAACTCTCGGTCTCAAAAATTACGGGGGTTAGACCGCTTGTACTGTTTAAAAAGTCGGATTTTTAGATAAAAGCCTCGACAAAGGGGTTTGTGAGGGAAGGTAAAAAAATGTGACATGACGAAAAACGGAAAAAGATGTTGTTATTCTCCATAAATTTGACGCAAACTAAGGACCTTTTAGGCTTCTTTTGGGGTATTGGGCTTCTTCCCTTGTTCTATGTGCACCCTATAGCCATGTCTAAGATGCGTCCAAAATATCGAAGCGATTGAAACATGACCCTTGCGGGGTCAGAAGCCAAAAGGGTAAATGGTTGATAGATAGTGAGTTAGGAGGTTATAAAGTGGCTTTGGTAGACGCATGGTAGAGAGAACGAGGGAAAGATGATTGCTCTTGATGATGTGGAGTGGTGACGATAGTGGCATGAGTGGTATGTGGCATGGTGGGTGATATGGGAGGATAGGTTAGAGTGCTGACGTGTTGGAGAGGTTAGAGCATGATGGCGAGGATAAGGAAGCGATGAGGCATAGGTGGATGATGAACGACCCAAAGGGGGTGGGGGCTTAGGTACTGGCTGCGAATTATAGTAGATAAAAGCATAGGTATAAAAAGGTACTGTTCTCAAAGGAGGTCATCATCATTTTCCCAAGAAAAGGTACTCCACAGAAAGGAGGTCGTTAGTATATTTCCTGGAAAAGGTACTACCGGAAAGGGGGGTCAATGTTATATTCCTCAAGAAAAAGGTACTGGAGAGAAAGAATGTTAGTTATGGTTATTAAAAAAGATATAGATATGACAGACATTAGCAGATTCTTTAGGTTGCCATTAGGCGTAAGTGAGTTGTCGGGCGCGAATAATCCGATGATAGGTTTGCTTGGTGCAGCCAGTTTAGGTTTGAGTGTAGGTAGCTCGTTGTTTGGAGGTCTTAAGTCGCGTAAGGCAGCCAAGAGAGCATTGGCCGAGCAGAAATATCGTACAAATGCGGAGAAGGCTTGGTATGACAAGGAGTATAATACGGACTACCTGGACACAAAGGCTGGTCAGAACTTGATGCGTAGGGCGCAGGAGGTTCAGGACAATTACATTCGTAAGGCGGATGGAGCTGCAGCCGTTGGCGGTGGAACAGCCGCGAGTACAGCTATGGCAAAGGAGGCAGCAAATAGGACGATGGGTAATACTATTGCGAATATTGGCGCCAATGACACGGCGAGAAAGGCGAGTGTTTCGGATCAGCACATGAGGAACGAGCAGAATCTTTCTAAGCAGAGAGAGGATATTTACAATCAGCAGGCAGAGACTACGGCTGCGGCCGCTCAGAATATGAGTAATGCGATGATGAGTGCAGCATCGGCGTTGGATGGCCCGGGGAAAGGTAAAGCTGATGTAGGTGCATCTGGTGTTGCTGGAGAAAAGACAGCGAGTGACTACTTTGGCGATAAGTTGCTGAAGAATGTGACGGGAGTGTAGGGAGCGTTGTAACGCATGTAGGAAAATAATAAAAAAGATTATACTATGGGAAAGAAAAAGATTGATATAAACGCGAAGAAAGGTGTAGACGTTAATCGTGTGATGGAGGCTGCGGGTTTGTTGAAGGATTCTGTTGTTGACGAGCAAGCAAAGAAGATAAAGATATTGGAGAAGTCGTTGAAGATGAATGAGGAGCTTGCAGAGCGTTATCACTTGGAGTTGGAGAGACTTCAAGAGGATTATAAGAGCCTTGCTGCGCATTTTGACGGCTTGTGTGCCGAGCGTGACAATCTTGCCGCTTGCTTGAAGTCGGCCGAGAATGCTTTGGCTTATAAGGACAAGGTGATAGAGAGGATAAAGAAGAAGAACGCTAAGCGCATGGCCGAGAAGTGCGAGGTGATTAAGGTGCTGAACGAGGAGATAGTGTTTCAGTACAAGCGTAGGGAGAAGGCGGAGAAGTTTGTCAATACCCTTGGTCAGGCGTTTGACTTGTTGAAGAAAAACGTGGAGGATTATGAACACAGTATTGGACGATAAGGAGAAGAGGGAGGGTGTTGTAACACAGCCTGGTGTTGTGGCTCCTGGTGTTGTGGCACAGCCTCAGCAGCCTGCTAATGTGTTTAGCGGTAAACGACCTGCGACGTTTGAGAATATGCCTGTGACTGTAGGATGGACACCTAACGGTAAACCTGTGACTGAAGGTAGCAATGTTCAGCAATCGTGGCAGAGGTCAAACCCGAGTAATATGGAGGGAAGTATGCCAGCCTCTTACACTCTTAACTCTAAGCCTTTGGGTGTTGATTTGGGTGCTGTTGGTGGTGATAAGGGTGTTACTGCTGTGTTTGAGAAGGACGATAGCCAAAGGGATGGCGGTTTCTTTAAGTGGCTTGGCGGTTTGTCGAAGAAGCGACCAGGTAGACGTGAGGGCGAGAGTGACGATGAGTATGACGAGCGCATGACGAGGAACAATATGCGCATTGCCACTCTTGCGGACGCAATCAGACACATGGGTAATATCTATAATACTTCCAAAGGAGCCGTACCACAGAAGTTTAATAGTCCGGCTGCAGAAATGCAAGCGGGCCTTGACAAGAGAAAGGCAGAGCGTGCGAGAAAGGCTGCTGCTGAGGCTGACGCTGCGTATAAGAATGCCAACTTGCAGATAAAGATGGATGCAGCAGATGCAGACAGAGCTTATAAAAACCTTGCTCTTGGCATACGTGAAAAGGCACAAAAATTGGCTGAGGACAGATTTGGGCATCAGAAAGGAAAGGATGAACATAACGCCAAGCTTGCCGATGATAAGTTTGCGTATAAGAAGGAGCAGGACAAAATTAAGAACGGTCAGACAGACAGACGCATTGCCATATCTGCAAAACGAGCAGCAAAGAGCGGTTCTGGCAGAGGAGGTAAGGCGTCTGGTGGCAAGTATTGGTTTGAGGACAAAAATGGTAAAATGCATTATCAGCCTAATAAAACTATGTGGGAGCAAGAGTATTATCGTGAGTATGGAGCGTTGCCCAACAGCGAATCTAATACTTCGGTTAGCACGAAGGCCTACAATTCTAAAGGCGAGGAGGTTACAACGACACAACGAAAGAAAGGCCCTTCTATGACGAGTCAGGCGGCTCAGCAGCAGAACAAGGCAAGAGCCTCACGAAAGAATAACGCCAAGCCGAAGAAAAGAGGTTGGGCATCGGGTTTTAAACTTTAATTTGAAAAATATATGGCAATAGATAGAAGTAAGTTGCAGAGGATGTATAAGCTTATGGCTGACAACGGCTATAGCCAGGACTATAATACATTCGAGAAGAAGTTCACGGGTAACAGCAATTATGCCAACAGAAAGGCTGTGTACGACCTATTCACAAAGAATGGTGCTGACTTGGGTGGTTCGTATGAGGAGTTTATGCGCAAGTTGCAGAAGCCAAGAGCGACAAAGCCTCAGCAGCAACCAAAGACCGCATTAGGCAGAGCACAACAGAGCGTGGCGAAAGAGAAATGGGGCGGTGGTGTTGTAACACATGGAAACACTACGGCATATGAGAGCGCTTCAGCGCCGATGGAGAATGATAGCGAGCTTGTGCGCGGATTGAAGAATGCGAATGCCGTACAGAGATTACAGGCTCCCGTGAGCTATACAAAGCCGGGTGCTGTAAAGCAGATGGTGAAGCGTACAAGGGAGAGACAGCATATCGTGGGGCAGAATATAGAGCAGGCAGGAAGACAATTCACAAACCGTGAGCGAGACAGACGTAATGCTCCAGCCTTTGACCTTGGGAACGAGAACGTGAACAATAACCTTGTGAAGACAAGGGGGCAGTTGGAGGATGAGTTGGAGGAAAGCAGCAGACAGCTTGTTGACAAACAGCTTGGCGTATATATAAACAATAGTATCCAAAAGATGTTTAAGGATGCGACAGTTAAAGGTGTTGCAGCAGAAGATGCTTTGAGCAAGGCTTCTCCATTTGCATATATGGCAGCAGGAAAGGCTTACAATGAAGCCCTTGATCCTGACAAGCTAATGAATCAGCTCAGCAAGAATGCCGAGAAAGACATGACTGGGTTGTTCTCTGACCCGAAGATGCAGAAGGAAATAGTAGAAAAGGCAGCTTCGTTCGGTATCGACCCAGAGGATTATGTAAAGAATTATATAGCTCCTGGCTTGCAAGCAAAGATAGCTGAGGAGTTTGAGAAGAGCGAATTGAGCCGTAATATGCCTAAGAGTACGGCAGAATATATCATCCGTGGTGTCAACGACTCGATGATAGGCACTATCTTGTCGATGGGCATGATGTCGAAGAAGCAGAGACAGTATGCTCAGCAAGGCATGGCTATGACCGACAACGGGGAGAATCCTTATGTTAAGCCGGGTATGGGTGCGAGAGTGGCACGCGGAACATTGAGCTTTGTTGCTGACGCTCCTGCGTTTGGTGCAGCAGGAAAGGCTGGTGCAGCCGTGGCAGGCAAGGTCATGGGTAACGGAGTAGCCCAGGCTGCAAGAATAGCGAACACGACTTTGCGCGGTCGTATCGGCAGAATGGCTGCAGCAGGAGTTGTGAGTCAAGGCGTGACGGGTGTGCTGTACGGTTCGACGAATGCAGCCGTGCAGAACTACTCTACTGGCGATGATACTTCTATTGGCAATACCGTGAAGCTTATGACTATGGGCGGTCTTTCTGAGGGCGCAAGCTGGGCTACTATGGGTGGCATTGGCGGTGCTGTAGGTGCAGGAATCTATAATGTAAGTGGCGTGAAGCGTATTCCTGCCAAGGTGTTCCAGTTGGCTATGGAAGGCGTGGGTATGCACATGGGTGGTAATGTTGCCAAGATGATAGAGGGACATGATACCGACTGGCTGAGCGTAGAGGGAAACCTTGAAGCTTGCGCCAATGTTGTAGCCTTGAAGCTGACACACGCAAGACTGCCTAAGCGTTATGCGAAGGATGGCAAGAAGGAAAGCTATCTTGACATGGTGGCGAGAAATATTAAAAACCTTATGACATCTGACGGACAGAGAGCAGACTTTGGTGGATATACTTTCACTAATGAGGAGAAAGAACAGCTGTTCGGAAGCGAGTATGCACCGGAAATAAAGAAAAAACTTTACGGATATGAGAGCCTGACTGATTGGGCGTTGAAAACCAAGAAGACAACAGCCAGAGGAAAGGGCGAGGAGTCGTATAAGGATACGGACGCTGAATTTGTGAAGACTGCCTATGATGAGATAATGGCAGACAATACAATACCTTGGGACACAAAGGCTAAGTTCTCTGCTTTGGTTATGGGAACGGTTCCTTCGTCACGTCCTATGATGGAGTATATTGGTTATGGAGGAGGCACTATAAGCGAGTATAGTAAATATGGAGAGCTATTGTCAGAACATATCGTCAAAACTGAAGACGAACGAGACTCTGTAGTTTACTCACTCAGACTGAGACGCGAAAACCAACGTTTGAGTAATGCCTATGGTGCAGCTCAGATAAAGGACGAAAAAACGGCACAAGAAACATTGGAGACTGTAGCTGAGACGTTTGGCTTTACTGCTGAACAGTTGAAGGTAGCTATGGACAAAGACCCGTTGAAGCGTAGCGAGGAGGAACAGAACGCTTGTGTGGCTCTGAGAAAGGCTTATGAGGGAGAACAGTTCCCGGAAGGAACGTTGCATCCCGACCAGTCGCAGACAGAGGGCAAGGACGTGGTTGAGGAGAATAACCTTGGCACGGAGAATCCTAACAACGAGGCTGTGGATGAGGTGCTGAACAACATGAAGAATGCAGAGAAGGCGTTTAATGCAGCCTTGGAAAGCAACGATGTGTTGAAGCAGGAGTATGAGAGACTGACTAAGGAAGGTCTTTCGGAACCTCAGATATACATGGAGCTGATAAACTCGGGACTGACGCAGGAACAGCTTGCACCTTTTGCCGACTACATCAACGCCAAGGCTAAGGCTGTGGGCATGTATCGCGGAACTGAACAGAAGATTGCTGAGACCGTGCAGAAACATGTGGAGCAATGGAGCTACAAGGGCGAGCTGAACGGCGAGAAGCAAGAGGGCGGCCAGATGTTGTTCGTGAAGGACAACAATGGCAGACTGCTGATTGTTGGAGCTGGCGATGTTGCGTTTGATAGTGAAGGTAGAGCAAGAGAAAACGTTGGCGACATGCTTAGCGTGCTTGACCCGAATACAAAGGAAATGGACTTCGTGAGCAAGAAGGACGTGCAGCTTGACCATGTGGAAAAGACGGAGGACTATGCCAAGAACTATCAGGAAATGTTGGAGGTTATGAACTCGGTGGCTTACGCTGAAAGTGAAAAGGTAAAAGAGAAAAGTGAAAAATCCGATACTAAGACTGAGAGTGTTGTAACACCGAAGGAGGGCGCGTCGGCGCCTGGAGTTGAAGATGTAAAGCCTATAGGGGAAGGAGAAAAAAAGAATCCATCCGATAATGGCAATGGAAGTAACGAAACTTTAACATTTGCCGATGGGTCACCTGTGCCGATGATGAAGGACACGAAAGGCCGTGAGACTGCTGACTATTCGCAAATGACACCTGAACAGGGAGCGGAGTGGATGTCTTCGCAGTTTGGCGAGAACGCAGAAGCTGCTGTAGACGGACAGATAATGAGAGCCGAGAAGATGCTGAAGGAAGCCGAAAAGATAAAGGTGGACTACACGGGCGACTTGAACGACGCCAAGGAAGCTGAGGCTCAGAAGGCGAAGGCAGTTGATGCCGCCAAAGCAGAGCTGGAGCTATATACCAATATCAAGAAGGTAATGACCGCGAATAAGGTTAAGGCTGGAATGGAGAAGGTAGGTAGTGTAGGTGAAGAAGGTTCGGTAAGTGAAGCAGGTAATTTAGGCGCTGTTCGTGAGAAGTTTGAAAGCGGTAAGCGTATTGTGGGCAACAAGCGTACACGTACATTGGCTGACGGAAGCAAGCTAAGAGGACACTATGAGATTGTTGAAGCAGACAGTCTGACACCTTCGCATAATGCCAACGACGGATATAAGAAGAGTGAGGGTTTCCCCGTGAACGAAGAAGGCAGGACCATCAATGACCGTGACTATGAGAATGACAAGCAGGCTCAGCTGGTAACGGATATGATAGCCATGAAGTATGACGGACAGGCAGTAGACCAGGTTCCGGTTGTGACATCTGACGGCATTGTTGTTGACGGTAACGGCAGAACGATGGCGGGACAGAAGGCAGCAAAGAACGGTACCGACAGTGCTTATCTTGAAGCGTTGAAGGAGAATGCAGAGAATTACGGCTTCACCGCAGAGCAGATTGAGCAGAGCGGTATAAAGCATCCGCGCCTTGTGCTTGTGAGTGACGAGCCGATGAAGTATGACACGGCAACCTTTGCCAAGTTCAACAAGAACGAGAAGAAATCGCAGGGCAATACTCAGCAGGCAGTGGCGAACTCGAAGAAGCTTTCTGCAGACGAGATAGGCACTATTATATCAGAGATAGAGGGAAGCGGCAGTCTTGACGCATTCTTTAACAATCCTACTGCAATAAACTCGTTGCTAAAGCGTTTAATTGATAAGGGCGTTATTGGCTTGAACGAGGTAGCCGGATTGCGTGAGGGTGAGGACAAGCTTTCGGCAGCAGGCAAGGACTTCGTGAAGAACCTGCTATTGGGCAGTGTGTTCTCGGAGAACACTATCCGCATGATGGGTGCTGACGCTATGCTGAAAACCAAGGCTCTGAACGGCATCCGTGCCGTGACGGACAATATGAAACTTGGCGACTATGCTCTGATGAAGGAGATAGACCAGGCAGTGCAGTTGTTGTACGAAGCTCGTCAAGGCGGAAGCGGTGTGGACGCATACTTGCGCACTCCTGCTATGTTTGGCGAGAACGCAGCTGACAGATTTGACCCTATCTCGCAGGCTATCGCTCTTGCCCTGGAGGGTAAGGCTGAGGACTTCCGTGAGCTGATGATGGCGTATAACAGAAATGCTGCTCCTTATGCAGATGCCAACCAGACGGAAATGTTCGGCGAGAGACCTACGAATGAAGAGTTTATAAAGGAATTTTTGAAACTTAGAAACTGGAAAGACTATGAAACAAGACATTCAAGCAAAGAAGGAAATGGCGATGCTGGCAGCTCTGAGGGAACTGAACCGCAAGCACCAGGAGGAAACGTCATCACAAGCGAAGCAGACTACAACAAAGCCGTAGAGCAGCTTAAGGAAGCCAAGGGTGAAGAACGTGAGCGTATACTCGACCAAATGGGAGAGTATGTGAAAGAGTTTGCCAAGAGTAATGGGTATGACGAGCCTGTTGTGTTGAGGACGAAGCAGGACTTGGCGGATGCGGCGAAAACAGAAAATGATAAGACCATTATCGAAAATATGCCAGAGGGTGCTCATTATCCAGGATATTACGAAGATGGTAAGATTCATATATACCTTGAAGGCAGTACTGGCTCTGAAGAATTGCGTGAGACATTTGAGCATGAGTCGGTTCATGCGGACAATGAAGTAGACCCTTCAAGGGTCGAGGCTCTTGTATATTCGATAACAGATATGAATACTCTTACACGAGAGGAACTTGAACGAGTTGTTGAAGTTCTGTCAAATATGAAAGAGTATACAGAACGAGCTTCGGAAATGGATGATACAGATGCGCTTTATATGCTTGCCGACGAAGCTTTAGCACATCTTGTAACATACGCACAAGAACACGGCAAGGATGCAATGTCTGAAATTACAGATAATCCTACTCTATTAAACATATCAGAAAAATCATTAAAAGAACGAGAAAATGACAGAAGAAGAAAAGAAGGACTTGCAAAGAGTGGAGATAAGACACTCGAGCGGAAGAATATCGATGATGTATCTACCGAAGAAAACGGTGGCCCATTGGAGGGAGATAAGGAAGGCAAACCCGAAAATGACAATGGAGGAAGCCCTGATAGAGACGTTCAAGCAAGAAAAGGACAGCGAGAAGTAGACAAGGCTATCAAGCGGATCGCTACGGAGATAACCAAGAAGACGGGTATTGAGGTGGTGACGGACGAGAAGGAGGCTGAGGAGGTGATCCGTGAGAGCGAGGAGACCGATTCGGACTTGAAGTACCACA
>ERZ1026846.376-NODE-376-length-35130-cov-6.778304_pt1 | contig 35130 bp, 26 predicted proteins | sample MGYA00380153_ERZ1026846 | MGnify/ENA primary metagenome ERZ1026846 (study PRJEB33269, sample SAMEA4719789) | human gut metagenome | biome: human-associated habitat; feature: organic feature; material: feces | place: Cameroon | collected 2013-10 ...
CTGATGGAATTGTAAGAATAGACTTGCAACAATATGCTATAATTTGCCCAGAATTCGCACTTTTGTCTGAAATGCCTGAAAATCAAGGGGTTGCTTTTTATAATACCCAATAAAGCTATCTCGCAAATAACTTTATTGCCATCATATTTTCGCTTTGCTTTTATTTCTTAGGCCCGCTGTTGCGTTCCCAAAAGACGCCGTCTTCGTATCCCTGAATAGCAGGGTGCGTTCCTGCCATGGCAAGGCGCTGCTCCGCCCAGACACAATATTGTTCGTTCATTTCTATATCGATAAAATGACGTCCCAGCTTCTTTGCCGTTACTCCCGCAGTCCCGGAACCCGCAAAAGGGTCCAGAATAATGTCCTCGGGGTTGGAGCTTGCCAGAATAATTTTTGCATACAATTTTTCCGGTTTCTGGGTGGGATGGTCTGTATTTTCGGGCATGGACCAGAAGGGAATGGTTATGTCATCCCAGAAATTGGAAGGGCAGGTATCGCGATATTTTCCTTTTTCCGTCTCCACCCAGTCCTTGGGTGCGCCGTCCACACGATAACTTGCCAGCACCTTTCTGCGTTGCTTCACCGCATCCACATGGAAAGTATAATCCTTCCCTTTTGTCACATACCAGATGTCCTCCATGCCGTTCTTCCAGTTATCCGAACAGCCTCTGCCTTTTTCCCGCTGCCAGGTAATACGGTTTCTTACGGTAAAAAATTCACTTAAAACCCCGCCGATAATCAGGCTGCTTTCCCAATCACAGCACACATACATGGATGCGTTATCCTTCAGAAGAGGATAAACCGCCTCCACCCATTTACGGGTATAGATTTCATATTCGGAAGCATCCTTCTTGGAAAAAGTATTCCCGTGGTAATGCTTCGTCAGGTTATAGGGCGGATCTGCAATCAACAAATCCACGCATTTTTCCGGAAGCAGAGGTAAAGTGACAAATGTGTCGCCACAAATTGTCCTGTTGATAATCGCTGATACATCCTGTACCGGTTCCGTTATTCGGAGGCATCTTTCCAGATACATCATGCCCTCTTGTATGCTTGTCTTTATCGTTTTATTTCGTCCGCTCATACTTTAATTACTGCCCCGTTTCTGTTTTTCTGTCTCCCCATTCCTGCTTTTATGACGCCCCGTTCCTACTTTTATGTTTCTCCGTTCCTGCTTTTATGTCTGCCCCATTCCTGCTTTTCTGACATCTTGTTCTTATTTTACTGCCGCCTCGTTGTCGGTGCCTGCGCGGTGCTGTCGTAAACTTTGCCGTCATAAAGTTCTTTGCAGATAGCATCGTACTGTTTATACATTTTCTGCACTTCATTTTCCAGAATATAATAATGGCGGATGTAGGGGATAAGCAAAATCAGCACTACCACGGCAAGCAGCAGTGTGAAAAGGTCTGCATTTATCAGTGTCATCAGAAGTGACAGGATTTCCAGTATGGCAAACGTCACCGTCACAATTAAGTGTATCAGCCGTTCATGCTGAAAAAAAGACACCTGTGTCAGATGCTCCTGTCGTATCAGTTCCAGTTCTTCCTTGGATTTATCATGCTTTTCCAAGATTTCTTTAATCAGCTCGTCCATAAAATGTCTGTAGGTTAAAATCCTTTTCTCCATAGATACCACTGCCTTTCTGCATCTTATATCTTTTCTTATGCAAAACTATTGTCCTGCAAAAATCTTTCCGTTATCAAAGCATAAAACTCTGCCTTTCACTTCATCACTTCTTCCCTTACTTTACCACATTTCCATGTTTTTGTCATAAGAACTTGCTTATCCGTCGGCAAGTCAGGCTTTTTTAAGTTCTATCGCCTGCCGCCTATGTATCTGAACTTCCGGCTAAATGCCTATGCCACCGGTCAGTATTACATAAATTTTATTTATATCCTGCAACATAAAAATTTATATCTCGGTCTTGTGAAGTGGACAAAAAACATGTATTATAATCAAGTGGTGTAAAAATATGGGTCGATTGCCCATAGAAAAATAGAATATAAGAAAGGTACAGGTAGAAAAAATGGGTGGCTTTTTTGGTGTGGCCGCAGAAGAAGACTGCGTATTTGATTTGTTTTTCGGAGTAGATTATCATTCTCATCTGGGTACCAGACGAGGCGGAATGGCTGTGTACGGCAAGGATGGTTTTAACCGTTCCATACACAACATAGAAAATTCACCGTTCCGTACAAAGTTTGACAAGGATATCCAGACCATGAAAGGATATTACGGCATCGGTTGTATTTCCGATTATGAACCCCAGCCACTGATTGTCCGTTCCCATCACGGAACCTACGCACTGACTACCGTAAGCAAAATCAACAACACGGAGGAACTGGTGAAAAAGCTTTTCGACAAAAACCATTCCCACTTTCTGGAAATGAGCGGAGGTGACATCAATGCCACCGAGCTTGTCGCTTCTTTAATTAACCAGAAGGAAAACCTGATTGAAGGTATTCAGTACGCTTTGGAGTCCATTGACGGCTCCCTGTCCTTACTTTTATTAAATCAGGCAGGCATTTATGCCGCCAGAGATAAACATGGCAGAACTCCGGTTGTGATTGGCCGCAAGGAAGGGGCTTTTTGTGCTTCTTTTGAAAATTTTGCCTATAAAAATTTAGGTTATTCCGATTATAAGGAATTAGGTCCCGGCGAAGTTGCCGTATTGACACCGAAAAACTGTGTTACCCTGGTTCATCCCGGCAAGGAAATGAAAATCTGTACCTTCCTCTGGATTTATTATGGCTATCCTGCCAGCTCTTACGAGGGCCTGAGTGTAGAACAGATGCGTTACAACTGCGGTGCAAAAATGGCGGCCCGCGATAATGTCCGCCCTGATATTGTTGCCGGTGTACCTGACTCCGGTACCGCCCATGCCATCGGTTATGCTAATGCTTCCGGAGTACCTTTCTCCAGACCTTTTATCAAATATACACCGACCTGGCCCCGTTCCTTTATGCCAACCATCCAGAGCCAGCGTAACCTGATTGCAAAAATGAAAATGCTCGCCGTACAGGATTTAATCAAGGACAAGAGTCTGCTTTTAATTGACGACTCCATCGTCCGCGGTACACAGCTTAGGGAAACAACGGAATTTCTTTATCAGAGCGGTGCAAAAGAAGTGCATATCCGTCCGGCGTGCCCGCCTCTTCTTTACGGATGCAAGTACCTGAACTTCTCCCGTTCTTCTTCGGAAATGGATTTGATTACCAGACGTGTTATCGACAGATTGGAGCACGGCAATGTAACGGACGAAGTGTTGCAGGAATACGCAGACCCCGAGTCCGAAAAATATGAACGCATGGTGGAAGAAATCCGCAAGGAGCTGAATTTTACTTCCCTCCGTTTCAACAGACTGGATGATATGCTGGATGCCGTCGGCATCGACAAATGCAAACTCTGCACCTACTGCTGGGACGGCAGAGAATAATGCACATGCAGGCACTATGCACCGCTGTCGGTAAGCATTACTATTGACAGTACCATTGTAATAAAAGACCCACTATACGGCTGTAGGCGACCATTCCGTCGTCTACGCCGTTTAATTTTAAAGAAGTTTCCACAAACACTGCGTCTTCATACACCTGCCGGTCAATCTGCACCTCTGCCATATACCTTTCGTAATCTTCCCCAACAGCTTCATAAAAATCATTATTCACATAGTTGAGCACACTTAAATACCCGCTATATTGAAACAGCAGATCGTCCGAAGAAATACATGCTAAAAATCCGATAAAATTGGCTTCATCCTCCTGTATATATCCTTTCAGGTGCGCCAGCTCATGGCACATGGTCACCGGCAAATTGGTAACATATGCCACCTTGTTGTAATTTGCTTCCATGGAAAACGGGAAATAATACCCCAGCATGTACTGCTGGCTCACAAAATCCGAAAAATAAAGCGGTTTGGGCATAGGATAAAAGCCCTGCAGCGCATCATAGGTTTCGCCCAATGCCTGCATATCCGAAATTGCCTTTTTTCTCATGTTTCCTTCGTAAATGATTTCGCCTTCTTCCGTACGCTGCATCTGCCCGGACAATTCATTGCATTTTTCCACCAGCATATTCCGAAGGGCTGTCAAATCCTGTAACGTGTAGGTGCCTTTTTTAGTTTCAGCAGTATTCCCGGTATCCGTGTTTTCATTTACGTCATCTGTGGCTTTTTCTATGGCAAAATACTTCTCACTGAATGGTGTGGCATGGTACAAAATGGTGCAGTTCAAGGTCATAAGCACCAAAACTGCCAGCAGCACCCATGCAAAGAAAGTGTAAAAACCACAGCAGAGTTTGTCAAAACGCCCTCTTCCACGGGTGACACTTGGACGGGTCACATGGGGTGCTCTTGAACTTTTATCCTGTTTATCCACATGGCGCGCCCTGCATCGCCTTATTATCCACCTGAATGCAGACGCAATCATCAGTATAACGGCCGCTATTACCAGAAATACTCCCGCCACAATCAGCCATTCCCCTACCGAAAACGGAAACAACCCTGTTAATCTTCCGTAGGTATTGACCCACACCGGGAAAACATAGCGGATGTACCAGTCACAAAAAGCCTCCGAACTCCATGCGATTATATTCAGGAGCACTACCATTCCTACTATAATAAAATATATTTTTGTTTGTGTTTTCCAATTTTTTATCTTCTGCATACGTTATCTCCGAAAAAGTGAATAAAAATATTTAAAAGAGTGGTTGAAATCTCAACCACTCTCCTGTATAATCTACTTAAAGGTAATCGGATGCAGTTCCGATTTGCCCACAGTTATATTGTATCAGAAATAAGCACTCAAACTTTCGCGTGGATGGGTGCTTATTTCTTTTCGTTATGGTTGTCTATGTACGACAATGCCGCAAATATTACTAACAACAATGTAAGAATTTCTGTTGTGTTCATATGGCATCACCCCCTCCGTTTTCACTGAGGGCATCATAACCGAAACTCACACCCGAACCTTTTTTCAATTATACGTACATATTTTACCATATGCACGATATTTCCACAATAGAAAACGCTCCTTTTATCAGTATTTATATTAACCAAATTTCGATAAGCAAATTTAGTTATTATGACGATTTTCTACATCCCCACCTCGGGAAATGTCCGGATGGGTTTCATATTTTCTGTGCGTTCGCCGATGAATTTATCCATCAATACCGTATCATACCAGCGATTGAACTTGTAGCCGCTGCTTTCCAGACGACCGGCAAGGTGATAGCCCATTTTTTCATGAAAGAACATGCTTCCGTAAATGCTTTTTTCTTCTTCGGTGGGCGGTACCGTAATCAACGCAATGGTCTTTATCACGCCCTGCTTCTGTAAAATGTTCTCCAGCTTGGTATAGAGCAATCTCCCCAATCCGTGACCTTTGTAATCATACCGCAGATAAACCGTCATTTCAGCCATCCAGCCGTAAGCCACTCTGGGGTGGTAGGCTCCCGCATAGGCATAGCCGACTATCTTTCCGTCTTCTTCGGCTACCAGATAGGGATATTTTTCCAGAGTATGGACAATTCTACCCTGAAACTCTTCCACGGAAGGTACATCATACTCAAAGGTAATAGCTGTATTTTCCACATAATATCCATAAATTTTCAGAAGCTCCACGGCGTCTTCCACCCTGGCAACACGTATTGTTACAGATGAACTCATGAGTTTAGCTTCCTTTCAGACAATTTTCGCTATTATTATACATCGAAAACTGTCCGGTATCCATTAGGCAAAATCACGTTTTTTGTTCATATATAAATAGATAATTGTTAAAATCAGGATTTCCACAGCAAAAGAAACCGGGACAGCGAGCGCTCTTTCAACGGAAATATTTCCCTGCGTGATGCTGGCACTCTGGTCAAGTACAATGAACAGACTGCAGATTTTCCGAACTTTTTCCGGACAAATCAACAGTACTGAATTCGCAACTCCCTCCAGCAGGACAAAACGAATAAATGCCACTATTCCGCCCCATATCCCGCTTCTCATAATCATAATGTAAAAGACCGCCGCGCAGCACCAGTGCAGCATAATGAGAAAAATAAGCAGAAGCTGCAGCATCACCTTTCCGGTAAGCGGTACGGAAAACAGGCAGAAATATATAAAAGTCAGAAGTGTAACGGTAATGGCAGTCATGATGCCGCAGGTGCTTATTTTGGCACCTAAAATTTCAAGCGGATGATAGCCTCTCATATATTCGTAATAAATGGTTTTTTCCTTGAATTCTCTTCCGATATATACAGCAATAATGCATATCAGAAAAATCAGTATGTAGAAAAATGCAAAGTGGGCGGTTTCCAGCACCGCCTCGGAAGATACTTTTTCTTCTGCACTTGCAAAGTCAAAAATACAGACCGCAAAGCTGCCGACACATGCCCAGATGACGTATTTCATAATGGAAAAGGAATGCCGGAACCGGTATAGTTCTACCTTCAACAAATTTTTCATCGCTGCACCATCCTTTCCAGATAATACTCTTCCAGCTCAATATTCTCCTTCAGAAGTCTTGTTATGGTAAAGCCCTGCCCGATAATTTCACCGGACAATAAAGCAACATCCGCATCCGGCAGCTTAATTCTGTAAAAATTGCCTTTATCCTCTATTGCATTTTCCTCTGATATTTTCCGCAAATAAGGAAGCAGTCTGTCGTTTTCGGTTGTTCCAATCTGCACATATCCATTTTCTTTATTCAGCAAATCTTCCTTGCGGAACTGGTCTAAAATCCGCCCTTCCTTTATAAAAATGAAATCCGTGGACAGTTGGCTCAGTTCCCCTAAAATATGGCTGGATATCAGCATAGTGATATGTTTTTCTTCACAAAGTTTTTTCAGAATATGCCGCAGTTCCGCAATGCCCTCCGGTGCCACGCCGTTCATGGGCTCGTCCAATACCAACACTTCCGGCTCTGTAATCAGCGCTCCTGCTATCCCCAGCCTCTGTTTCATTCCCAGTGAAAACTGACCGACTTTCTTTTTCCCGGTATTGCCAATATTTAAAAGCTCCAAAATTTCCTGCAGCTTCTTTTCATCCGTTTCCCCTTTAATACCGCCTATAATTTTCATGTTTTCCATGGCTGTCATGCCATGATACAAATATGGGGCTTCAATCATAAAGCTCATCTTCTGCCGGTATTCTTCTATGGTTCTGTTCCCGGAAACTGTAATTTCTCCCGCGGTAGGCTGTGCCAGACCAGCCAGCATTTTGAAAAAAGTTGTTTTTCCGGCTCCGTTGGGACCTATTATTCCGTATATATGCCCCTCTTCCATAGAAATGGAAAAAGAGTCAACCGCCTTTACATTATGGTATTCCTTGGAAAGGTTTTTCGTTTCTAACAGTATTTCCATCCTTGCCTCCGTTTGGGTTGTAAAACCATTTGAACTATCGTCTGTTTGGAGTGTTATAACTTATGCATTTTCCAATCTCTGTGCTTTTGATTTGTAGGATTGATAAAGATAATATTTTAATATCTTGTTTATATCAATATTACCCTACCGCAGAAGGAATTTCAACCAATGAATTCCTTTCCCATTTTAACCATAAAAATACCCTCCTTACTGGTTGTCCAGTAAAGAGGGTACATATCAATGTTTTCATCGGCGCCGGGTTTCTTAAACGGGTACTTGCTGCCCGTTTGTTACTTTATTTGAATATTTCTACCCAGTATGCAGTATAAACGTACTGGCCGGTTTCCTTCCCGTCCTTGTAAACAGGGCATTTTTTATAGAATACACTGATTCCGGTTAAACCATAAATATCTCTTGGAGCGTCCAGATTTGCCTTATGTCCTTCAGAAGCTAACCAGGCATTAAAAATTCGTTCCACGCTGGGTGTTTCTCCCTTAATATCAGGGTTACCCTGGGCAATATTTTCCGAATAGCTTGTTCTTCCGCCGTTTGGTCTTGCATGGTCCCATAAATAGGATGTTTCCGCTGCTCTCATGTCAACATAATCATTCATGGTTTCACTTGTCATTTTCAAGGTAGACTGGTTAATGGAAGCACGGTATTCATTCACAAAGTTCAGCATTTCCTGTGCTTCTTCTCTGTTGTAATGACCCACTACCATTTCTTTGCGCAAGGTACCGTCAGCATCTTGCACATCAATATAGTACACACTGTCCACGCCATCCGTTGTCAGCATCTCTATTTCTTCGGTGGCAAGCACATAGCCACACTTGGTACAACGCAGTTCCTTAAGACCTGCCACACCGACATCCGGCTGTTTGGCAACAACCCATTCGCCGTCGTCATGTGCGCCGGTAGGGTCTACATAGGAGTCCACATAAGTATCCTGACAACGTTTGCAGGTATGCGTGGTGTAACCCTGCTCACCGCAGGTAGGCTCTGTTACGACATCTTCGTAATCGTGGCCAAGGGCAGCGGTTTCACTGTCGGTACAGGTATAACCGCAACGCTTACAGGTATGAGTGGTGCTGCCTTTTTCCGTACAGGTAGGCTCTGTTACGACATCCTCGTAATCATGGCCGAGAGCATCCGTGTAAGTATCCACGTAGCTGTTGCCGCACTTACAGGTATGGGTGGTATAACCCTTTTCCGTACAAGTGGGCGCCGTTACCGTGTCGGTATACTGATGCACATGGTCTAACGCCGGAATCATCTTGGTTTGCGTTTCCTCACAACGGATGCACTGTCTCTTCATCAGACCCATGCTGTTTTCCGTAGGTTCTGTAACGGTCTCCCATTCCCCGAATTCGTGGCCGAGGGCATCGGTATAATTATCTTTAATCTGGTGACCGCAGTTAATACAGGTACGGGTAGTGTAGCCTTTTTTCTCACAGGTAGGCGGTGTTACTACCTCTTCTCCGAAAACATGGTCCAGCGGATCCAGCTGTTCTGTATAACTGTCACCGCAGCGGCTGCAGGTATAAAGAACTTCTCCCAAGTCATCACAGGTTGCTTCTTTTACCACCTTTGCCACATAGTCGTGACCAAGGGCAGCAGGTACGTAATCGATATATTTATGTCCGCAGGAGGTGCAGGTATAAGTGGTGATTCCGGGCTGTTCACAGGTAGGCTCCGTGGTTACCACTGCTGTATACTGATGCACATGGATTTTTACGGGAATTTCTTCTGTCTGCTCTTTATTGCAACGCTTGCAGGTTCTTACCTGTTCACCGGTTTCGGTTTCCGTTGCTTCTTTTGTTATCTTCCATTCTCCCCAATCGTGTCCCAGGGCATCCACATAATTGTCCCTGTATTCCGTTCCGCAGACACTGCAGATGCGAAGGGTATAACCCTGATCCTCACAAGTCGGCTCTACCGTTGAAGCTACATAGCTGTGGTCCACAGGGTCTGTGAAATTACCCATATAGGCATCTCCGCATCTTCTGCAGAGGAAAAGAGAATGGCCGCCGTTCTGACAGGTAGGCGGAAATACTTTTTCTTCATAATCATGACCCAGGGCATTCGTATAGGTGTCCACATAAGTGTCTCCGCAGGCACAGGTATGGGTGGTATAACCCTTTTCCGTACAGGTGGGCTCCGTTACTTCATCGGCATACTTATGTACATGGTCTGTCGTCGGAATACTTTTGGTCTCTTCTTCCTTACAACGCTTGCAACTTCTCTTGGCAAGACCTGTTTCGGTTTCCGTTGCTTCCTGCACCGTTTCCCATTCGCCAAAATCATGACCGAGGGCATCGGTATAATTGCCAACGTAGCTGTCGCCGCACTTACAGGTAAAAGTGGTATAGCCTTTTTCTGTACAGGTGGGATCCGTTACGGTTTCGGTATAAACATGTTCATGTTCTTTCTTGGGAATTACCTTGACTTCCTCTGTAGCACAGCGTTTGCAGCTTCTCTTTTCAAGTCCTGTTTCTTCTTCCGTTGCTTCTTTTACACTCTCCCATTCGCCGAAGTCATGGCCAAGAGCATCGGTATAAGTATCTACATAACTGTTGCCGCACTTCTCACAGGTATGGGTCGTATAACCCTGCTCCGTACAGGTGGGAGCGGTAACGGTTTCGATGTATGCATGCTCATGCGGTTTTCTCGGAATTTCCCGGGTTTCTTCTTCACCGCAGCGTTTGCAGCTTCTCTTCTCCAGACCTGCTTCGTCTTCCGTTGCTTCCTTCACCGTTTTCCATTCGCCAAAGTCATGACCGAGAGGTTCCGTATAATCACCGGTATAACTGTCGCCGCACTTCTTACAGGTATAGGTCGTATAGCCTTTTTCCGTACAGGTGGGGTCAGTGACAACCTTGTCATATTCATGGTTGCAGACAGCTACCTTTACGTGGCAGAGGGAAGTCACACCGTTTGCGGTTACCTTAATGTCTGCTTCGCCGTAATTCTTCGCCGTCAGCACACCGTTTCTTACGGTTACTACCTTGGTATTGGTAGAAGCATAGCTTAAGCTCTGGCTGTAGCCTACGACATCCGCCGCAAGCTGGGCGGTTGCTCCCTTGTCCATGGTAATGTTTTCCGTTTCAAGAATAACTTTGCTTTCTTTTACGGTAATGCGGCACTCTGCCACAACGTCATTTGCCGTTGCGGTAATAATGGTTTCACCTTCGCCGACTGCGGTTACTTTACCGTTTACAACCGTTGCCACTTCCGGACGGGAGCTTTCCCATACGGCTTTCTTCACAGGGCCGTCAATGGTTGCCCGCAGGGTTACGGTATTGCCTTTTTTTGTATATAATGTGTACTCGTTCTGGCTGAGTGTAATGGTCGGTTCATAGGCGCTGACCGTTACTTCCACGGTGTCGGATACGCCGTTTGCCGTTGCCGTAACGGTTGCGGTTCCCACGCTCTTAGCGGTCAGCTTGCCGCCGCTTACGCTTACCACTTTGCTGTTGGAGGTTGTCCACTTTATGGTATTCCTTCTGCCTGTTACCTGATAAGAAAGAGTACAGGTTTTGTCTGTTCCTTTGGTTTTCAGAGAAATTTCTTCATTATAAATTTCCATGCGGCTGTCTTTTACCGTTACTTCGCAGGTATCCGTGGTATCACGGGAAACCGTTCCTGCTGCCGCATTGCTTAAGGAAATCCGGATGGTTGCCGTACCTTCGCCTACGGCGGTCAGCTTGCCTTTTTCATCCACGGTAACCACATTGTCGTTGGAGCTTTCCCATACGACAACTTCCTTGCTCGTGGCATTGGAACGAATCTGCTTGGTTTCACCGGTATACAAAAGAACTTTTTCTTCGCTGATGGAAAGAGAGTCCTTGATAACCGTTACTTCACAGGTTGCGGACACGCCGTTTGCCGTTGCCGTAATGATAGCCGTACCCGTATTTTTACCGGTTACCCTGCCGCCGCTTACGGTTGCAACCGTCTTATCGGAGGTGGTCCATTTTACAGATTTGCCGGTACCCACAATGGTGGGTGTGAGCTTGATAGCGCTGCCGTTTCCCTTGGTGCCGAGCTGCATGGTATCCATATTCAGGGAAATGCTGTTTTTTAACACCTTTACCACGCAGGTATCGGTTTTGCCGTTTGCCGTTGCCATAATCACTGCCTGACCGGCGGAAACGGAAGTTACTTTTCCTTTTTCATCCACCGTGGCAACTGCCGGATTTAAGCTTGTCCATGTCACTGCTTTGGATGCACCCTTTACGGTCGCCCGAAGCTGTACCGTCTGTGTGGAGGTGCCGCCGGTGTAAATAACTGCCGTCGGTTTGTTCACCTTGATACTGCTGTCCACGACCGTTACCGTACATTTCTTATAGGTAAGGCCTATTCTGGCGCTGATGGTGGTGCTGCCCTTCCGGACCGCGGTCACCTTACCGCTCTGGTCGACGGTTGCGATATTCACATTGTAAGAAGCCCATTTTGCAAGTTCTTCACTTCCCACAACGCTGAGCTCCGCAGAGTCGCCGATGTTTAATGTTACTCTTGTCTGACTTAAGGAAAATGTGGCAGCACTGACTGTCATACTTCCCACAAACAAAAGACAGATAAGGGTACATAATAACCAAATCTTCTTTTTCATCTTTTGTCCTCCTTTGCCTTGTATCTTAAAATGATTCATTTATCTTAGAAAGACCACCACAAAAACTTCTTTGCGTTAATCTTAAAGGTAACTTTTTTCGTACCGCCGTAGTTATCTTTTCCGCGGATAATGACGGTGGCGGTTCCTTTGGCTACGTTGTTCCGGTAGCTTACGATTTCAAACTGGTCAGGGTCCACAACCTTGCCCTTTACCTTTACCGTAATCTGTTTCGGGTCGGTTTTGTCAAGCGTAATGGGCTTGCCGGTGTAAATTTGTGCCGGTATGGTAACCGCCGCTCCCGAAATATCGTAGGTTTTGATGGCGTATTCTCCGGTCAAGGGCTCGCCTGTGTAGCTGCCCCTGGGCGTAACGGTCACACAGATAACGGTTCCCGCAGGAATAATGTCCTTCTTGTCGATAACCGTTCCCGCCTTACGCATGGTGCCGTCGTCGAGAGTCGTGTCCTCTTTGTAAGTATAAAGCAGGGTCTTCTCGTAATCCGTTCCCGCATTCAGCACCTTGCCGTCCAAATCGGTTACGGTAACCTTGGTTGCATAAATATTTCCTTTGTTCCGGTACACCTTGTCCGCCGCCGTCAGGGTCAGCCTGCCGATATCCTGCGCCACGATGGTGAACGGCAGAATCTCCTTATAGGTGCCTGTAAAATTGCCCTTTCCTTTAATAGTTACGGAAGGAAGCTTCTTTTCGTTGCTGCCGTCGTTTAAGGCTTTGTTGTTCTTGTAGGTTACGGTATAGTCAATGCCTTCTTTCAGCTGCAGGACATCGCCGCTTTCTGTCATGAAGGTAACGGACAGCTCCGGCTTTGCGCCGCCCTTGGCATAAGGCACTTCTGTGGATACAAGCTTTGCCTCCAGTCTGCCGTCCGCATTGGCTGCCATATTAAATGCCTGGATGCGGAAGGTTTTTTTCATGGTTCCGGTGTAGCCGTTTATGCCGGTGAACACAACGGTTGCGGTTCCGGCATTCTGGTTTTTCTGCCATTGTACCGTGTAGTCCTTGTTTTCCGTCAGGGGCTTTTCTTCCCCGTTTAACTTCATGGTAAGCGTAAGCTCCGGCGTATGGAATTCGCCATTGTATACAAAGGTCTGTCCGGTAAGTCCCGTTACCTTGGCTTTGCTGATAGCCGTACCGGTAATCCGGAACGCTACGCGCCTTGAGCCGCTGTAGCCCGCTTCTTCAATGCCTTCGATAATGGCAAATGCAGTGCCTACCCGGTTGTTATTGCTGTAGCTTACCGTGTAGTGAACGCCCTCTTCCAGTACGGTTTTGCCGTCTTTTACGGTGATTTCCGGTGTCACAACGCCGTTTTTATTTGCCGTTACATAAACCTGTGACGGTATTCTTGCCACGGTAACCTTACTGATAAGCTTGACTGCCGGGTTGTCTTTGACAGACGGCAGCACTGTCAGTTTTATGGTTCTGCTTCCGGTAAAGTTGCCGTTACCAATAAGTTCCATGTAGTAGGTGCCGGTGTCTTTTACGGAGTCAAGCTTTTCGTCTTCCTTATAATAGCTGTATGTAAACTCGGTCTTGTTCTTTAACTGCCTGCTGCCAAAGTACAGGGTGGGCACGGGTTTCTGTGCCTTGCCCGTGGAGGCAATGGAAATATTCTCGGCCCCAAACAACGGTGAGCTGATATCCAGGGGCAGTATCTTAAAGGTCTTGGTATCTTTTCCGGTGTAGTTGCCCTTGCCGGTCACGGTCAGGGTGGGCGCCTTGGCAGCCACCGTTGCATCGTTGGCATTGATGTTGTTCTTATAGGAAACAGTGTAATCCACCTGCTCCTTCAAAAGGACATTCTTGTCATAAACACGCATTTCGGGCTTTATCGCCGTGCCGGTGTAGTCATAACCGCCCTCCCGGAGGCCTGCCACCCAGAGTCCTTCCGGTATGATGCCGTCCTCCGGAGTATCCTCCATGAGAATGTCTCCTCGGTCTGCCACGGAATAGGAAACCGCCTTTTCTCCTTCGTATATGCCGATACCTTTTACGGTAAGCTCATAAGCGCCCACTTCCGTAACCTGTTCCTCATAATATACAACATAATCCTTATCCGGAACAAGGGTTTTCCCTTCGCAGATAACGGTTACTTGCGGGATATGCGGCATGCCGTCGTAAATAATACCCTCTACCTGCACCTCTGCTTCCGACAGGTCGGTACGGCTGTATGCCACGCAGAAAATCTCCGGAGTTTCGCAGCTTTCTTTCAGGGCAAGTTTTGCCTGCAGGGTACCCTCCGCCGTGGAAGTTTCCTGTCCGATGTAAAGCAGGTTGTCAGAGCCCAGCACGTTTTCCGCCTCTCTGGATTTCACCGCATAAATATTGTAAATCTCATTCGGAAGCAGACCGTCAAAATTCTTTTCCCAATCTGAGAAATCGCCTGCCGGTGCGGCATCTTTGCTGTCGCTGTCATCTGCGGCATCATTCACATTTTCCGGGCTCTCGGTAGCCACCGCGGCGTCATTCACATTTTCCGGGCTTTCGGTACCCACTGCAGCATCGGTCATGCTCTCGGTATCAACTGTTGCATTAGTCATGCCCTCGATGTTCTCGACTGTAACCGCCGCCTGGCTCGCGGTGCTGCTCTTAAGTTCCTTAGTGACTACTTTGTCGCCGAACAGATACTGTTCGGTTACCCCCGTCTTTTCTCCAAATAAGGGATTGCCGTAGGTATACAGTCCGCCCTTATTGTCAACGGCGATGTGCTGCCGGTATACCGAACCATCCACTACATAAGTAGCACAGACAGCCGTTCCGGCTGTTTCCGTAAAGTCTTCCCTTTGTTTTCCTTCTTTGGTGCCCAGCCACTCCCAGAGAGTTCCGTCCTTTTTCACAACCGCAAACTGGGTAAATAAAGTACTGATGGTTGACAAATGAGTATATTCCACATCGGGATATACCAAAAAGCTCTTTATATTTTCCGCCTGAAGCGTGGGTTCCAAATCTGTTTCATCCGCATAGAATGAACCACCGGAAGAACCGCCCTTATAGCTTCCCCATGTATACAGGTCCCTGCTCACTCCGGAAGCTGTGCCCTGCACAATAGCCGCACAAAGCTTTCCGCCGAATAAGAACTGAAATTCCGTCACTTTTTTATCCACCAGAACAGCCGTAGGCAGGTAACTGTAGCCGCCGGTGCTGCCATTACCGAGCTGACCTGCCTGATTGCGTCCCCACAGATACAGTTTTCCTTCCTTAGTCAGCGCAGCACAGGTTCCGTTCTGCACCGTAAACTCTTTTATTCCGCTGATGCTTATCTTGACCGGTGTATTATTTTTTGTCGAGGTTCCCGCATTTGCGCTTATGCCAAGTTGACCGTATGCATTGGACCCCCAGGCATACAGCTCTCCGCCTGCAGTCAGTGCATACTTGGAACCGTAATTTTCATCTTCATAAAATCCGGCAATTTCTTCCTCCGGTAAAATCTGCTGCTGGGGAATCCACTGTTCGTTGTCCCCTTCTCCTGCCATCTGTCCGTAGCCATAACCCCATATCCAGAGCGTGCCGTTTTTCCGGACAGCCACGCCGTTTTCATAATTGAGGTGTACTTCTTTCACGCCGTCCAGGATATGCACCGCCTCTTCCGGCGAGACAACGGACTGCGTACGGATTTTTCCGGCAATACCGTAAGTATTGTTTCCCCACAGCCAGAGTGCGCCGGATTTCTCTATCGCCGCACAGGTGCCCCGGTAAACGGTAAAGCTTTCCACGTTGGTAAGGAGTCGGGTGGGAACCGTCACATACATGGAATTACTGCTGTTAATTTCATTATAGCTGTTGGTTCCCCACAGGTACAATTCGCCGTCGGTAGTGATTGCCACACCGTTTTTGCTGACGCCGTCTGACGGGAAATACACGTTTGCCACCTTGGTATCTTTCCTGTCAAACTCCACCTTGTAGGGGGTAAGCTGCTTGCTTCCGAGCTGTCCGTTCGCCAGTCTGCCATAGGAGTCCGAACCCCACATATACAGGCTGCCATCCTTGGTAACGGCAGCACACAGCGGATTTCTGTCGTCCGGGAACCGGAATTCTTTTACATTTTCCAGCACCTTGACCGGTTTGTCCTGATTGTCCGTACTGCCGATACCAACCTGACCGTAGTCATTTCCGCCCCACATATACAGGCTGCCGTCCGCCGTCAGCGCCGCATAGGTTACATTTTTATCGTAGGAGCCTCTGTTGTAAACCATTGCGTACACTTGCTCTACATATGCCGAATCTGAAAGCTTCTTTGCGGCATTCGGGTTAATCGTTAAGGTAACGGTTCCCGTTACTTTGTCCACACCGTCCGGCAGCTTGACTTCTGCCGAATAAAGTACGCCGTCTTTTTTTACATAAATATTCTGTTTGCCGACATTTAAGTTTAACCGGGTTTCGCCCTTAGAATTTGTCACATTGTTGCCGGTTGCCGCGATAACAGCAGCTCCCGCTACCGGATTTCCTGCTTTGTCCAAAACCCGGACATTGCCCTGATACTGCACATGGGGGCAGTCTCCCCAGCCGAAGTGGGGCGCATAATCCAGGGAAAAATATGCCGAACCCCAGGAAACATTTTTCTCTATTAACGGCCATTTTTTCGTGAAAATTTTCAAAGTTTCCACTTTTACATCGGCTTCAAAATAAGGCCCTATGTTCACAGTGAAGCAGGTATTGCAAAGGTGTCTGTTGGAAGAACTGTCCAGTACCTTGGCTTTGGCCTTTATTTTCAGCTTTAAGCCGCCCTCCGCTTCTGCTGCCAGGCTTGCAATTTTATCATCAATAAGTTCCAAACCCATCGATATTTTAAGTCCTACCTTAAAGGTCACTTCCACCGTTTTGGTAAGTGTAAGCTCCGGCGTCTTGGAAATATTTTCCACCCCGGTGTTTTTGTTACAACGGAAACCAGCAGAACCTGTCAGCGTACCTTCCGCACTGACATTTCCCTCTACGGATAATACAAACTGTACTTTAGCGGAAAATACCAGGCCGGTAAGTCCCAGCGGCTCTTTTATTTCGCCCAGCAGAATATCCTTAGTCCATTCTTTCTCGTCAATCTTTACTTCTGCTTTTATGGTGACACCGTAACTGACACCGGCTTCAATGGTATTGATGTCATTTGCTGTATCCACGTAAATCTTAACAGAAACCGCTCCGCCTATATCACTGAGTTCAATTTTTACGTTGCTCTCAGGCGGCTTAACCTCAAGGTTTGCCATCTTCCATGGAAAACTCACACCGCCGTACGCAGTGCCGGCTCTGTCGGCCTGCGTTGCAATGCTGTCCGCTTCTGCCGCATAGGTTGCAGTGTTGTCTGCTCCTGCTGCTTCTGTTGTGCTTACGGCTGTCTCCGCTGCGTAGGTTGCTGCGGTGCCGCTGTCGTCATCGGCGGGATTGGCCGCTCCGTATTTAATAAAGGAAATAACATCCTCGTATTCCGGATCCGCGCCCTGAATGGTAAGAACGGTATTTTCCGCCTCGCCCTCTGTACTCAGGGATGTAACACGGGTAATGATAACATCTTCATCCGTGTAATAATAGGTAAAAATGTCGCCCTCTTTCAGCGCCAGAAAATCCTCACCGGGATTTTTAATTTTCCAGACAAGATTTTCTTCGTCCGCTTCCGAAACCACATTTACCGAAGCATCCGTGCTCTTAGGAATGACCGTTACAGAGTCCGCAAAAACAAGGAAGTTGTTGGTTTCATCCGCATCTAAATTGAGCACCTGGCTCTCGGTGAAGTCACTCGTTGTCTTGGCGAAAAATTCCTGCATTTTCCGGGTATAATCATCAGTTTCAAATACCTTGCTGCAGGGACGCAGACTTACATTATCCACCAGAAAGGCTTTTACATGATAATAAGCAGGCAGGGTATCCGCTTCTATGCTGACTGTGACATCCGTGTCACCTGCAGTGACGTCCGCCGTTCCCGTTGCAATCAGGCGGATGCCGTCTTCTTCATAAATGCCCACTACCAGTGTGCAGTCCTCCAGTGCCTGTATGGAAGCCGTTGCCTTGGTGCCGTCCATCACGACTGAATAAACACCGCAGCCGGTCTGCTCTGTTTCCACTTCCGTTTCGGACATGATATCCTTAAAAAGACGTCCCAGGGAATTCTGCGCTTCCAGGGAAGCATCGCCCATATCCAATTTGGCATCGCCATCGGAAACAGAAGCATCATCTCCACTGACATCTGCGTCATTTCCAGGCTTATCCTTATCTCCGTTTCCTGCATCGCTGTCGCCGGGCTTGTCCGCATTTCCGCTGCTGGCATCGCTGTCGCCGGGCTTATCCGCATTTCCGCTGCTGGTATCACCGGCTCCCTCAATATCGCTGTTGTCTGCCTGACCGGCTTCCGTGACCATCGCGCCGTTCTGTGCCGCAGCCGCATATGCAGTCAAGTCTACACTTGAAAAAGAAAGAAGTGCCGCCAGAAACATACTTAATACTCTCGCACCACTTCTCTTTGTAAATACCTTATGCATATTGCCCTCCTCATTTATGTTCCGGTTGTCCGGAACCCTTGATTTTATCCTGATTTTCATATGTATACATTTATAGTACGTGGTACTCCGAATACTATATCTCGTCAAGAAACGAAGAGGGATTTTCCTATTTTTAAGAAGGAATTTTCTCCTGTTTTCATGTAATTCCGGCATCCGGCTGCCTGCTTTGTATTATCATTATTTCACGAATAACATCATAATCCCCGATAGGATAGCTCCTATAAGAGGATAGCCCACAATGGTGAGAACCCACTTTTTCACAAAGTCTTTTTTGTTAATATAGGGACGCAAATCCTCCGTGCCCGGAATGACCCACGCTTTTGTGTGATTTACCCAGTACCAGTCAATAAAAAAGCGGTCGAAAATTCCTTCGATGAACCAGATAACCGTTATCTGCCAGAAGCCTTCCCAGAAACCTCTTGCACCGTTGATACCGTAAACCGCAAGTAGCGTAAATCCATACGCCACACCCAGTCCGACAATATCAAAAATTTTAGCATTCTTCATAATCTGCTTGCGGGTCATAAGTCCCAGCTCCACGACTCTGTCCTGCACCGGCTTATCATACAGAATGACCAGCCCCTGCGGACCGTTGGCTATTCCCAGCACGCAGGCAAACAACACGATAAAACAAACAACCAAACCTTCAATAATAATCAAAACACATTCCTCTCTTTCTGTTATTTTTCCAATTTTTCAGCAGAAAAAATACCGGTTAGTTTTTGCTAACCAGTATTACTATATGCTATATTTCACTTCTTGTAAAGCGGGATTATGTTTTCAGCGTATCCGTTTCATAAGAGTTGTTGCAGCATCATGCCCTCAGTGTATCCGCAACCACAAGTGCTGTTCCGGCAATCATCACCACCAGTGCAACCAGATAAATCCCGGTCAAAGGCTCCCGCAAAAAGAGAAACGACAGGGAGGCTCCCACAAACGGCGCCACTGCGTAGTAAGCACTGGTCTGTGCGGCACCCAGCACATTTTGTGCCCGTATGTATAAGAAAATACTCAGTCCGTAAGCCACAAATCCCAATAACAGCGCCAGCCCGATGTACTTTATTTCCGGCAGATGCTCCCCCGTGGCAAAAGCAATCATCATAGAACCCAGCCCCGAAAAAATGCCTTTCAGCACCACAATTTCATAAGTGTTTTTAGAAGAAATTTTGCGTGTGCAGTTATTTTCAAAGCCCCAGCACGTAGTTGCCAGCAGCACAAACAAAGAGCCATAGGAAAAATGCAGACTGTCCGCGCCCTCAAAAGACAACAGTATGCTGGAAAGCGTAATCAACGCAATGGCTCCCCATAGTCTTTTGGACACAGCTTCCTTAAATACAAACAGGGCAATAACCGTTGTCGCCACTATTTCAAAATTTCCGAGCAAAGAGGCATTGGAAGACGTGCCGTAATGCAGTCCCAGCATCAGAAATATCGGCGCTGCGATATCCAGCAGTATCATCCCGACAACAAAAGGAAAGTCCTTTTTCGTTAATCTCTCAATTCCTGTATTTTTTGCCGTAAGCCGTTTTATCCCGCCTGCGACTCCCGCGCCCAAACCAATCCCGATGCCGGCGCCCAGATACAAAAGCGCCGCCAGAATGGTCGTTCCCACATGTTCCAGCAAAATCTTGGACATAGGCACATTCAGCGCATAAAACACCGCCGCCAGCAGTGCGTATAAAATGGCTTTCGGCTTTTTATTTCCTGCTATTTTCCTGCTATTTTACTGCTATTCATAATTACCCTCTCTCAATCAAACCTTGTAACCCAGCTTTCCCCGGCATCGTATGCCTCAAAACACAGAGCTATCTGCACCGCCGTCACCTTTTCCACCACAAGGTTCTCCGGCAGCTCCGTTCTGTCAAAGTACCGGATTTCCATGGTTTCGATGTTTTCCTCAAAGGCTCCGCCAAGCTTCCGGCACAGCACAAAGATTTTAATCACCCCGAAAGGCAGATTGCATTTATTGTGTTTCCGCCAGTCTTGCACGGCAATAATTTTATCCGCGCTTACCTGAAGCCCCGCTTCTTCTCTGGTTTCCTTCACGGTATTGGACGCCACGGACTGGTTCACATCGCACCAGCCTCCCGGCAGCGACCAGGTTCCGTTTTTCTCATGCACCAGCAGAATTTTGCCGTCCTCAAACACTGCAGCCCGGGTGTCCACCTTGGGCGTCTGGTAACCATCCTCATTGCAAAAGAAACCTTTCACTTTTTCTACCGGCATATCGGTTTCACAGGAAATCATTTCCGCTGCAATAGAACGCAGCTCTTCGTAGCGTTCCCTGTCGTAAGCGTTCTCGCCATATGCCAGCCCCGCCTGCGCAATACTCTGAATACGCATCGCAAATTCTGTCCATTTATTCATATCATGTGGTCCTTCCATTTGTTGTTTTTACTGTAGGCACTTTGCTTCAATTTTCCTCTCCCGTGCCTACTTTCCTTATCTTCCTCATTATACACAGATAAACTTCCTCATGAATAGTCCAAATTGGAAATTTTAAAAGATGTTGACAGTTCAACTTCTTTTCTGTATGATGTGAGATGTTGAGAGTTCAACTTCTATGTGATTATACATTCTTATGCTGCAAATCTCACAGGAACTTTGTTCCGGAAAGGAATGCTATGGTAGACCGTTTTGAAAAATTTTCCCTTGCCATTTCGGAAATATACCGCTATTGGCACAAAATTGCCGCAGATGAGCTGAGTGAGTATCACCTGAAAAGCTCCCATGCCGTATATCTTACAACCCTGTATCGCTATCCCGACGGGCTGACGGCGCCCCGGCTTGCCGAACTGTGCGGCAAGGATAAAGCCGATGTTTCCCGCATGGTTTCCATTATGGAAGCGAAGGGACTTGTCACCAAGGAAGGCAGCAACCAGAACCGTTACCGCGGAACTTTGAAGCTGACAGAAGAAGGTCTGCATGTGGCTGAACAAATCAGCAAGCGTGCCGCCCTCGCAGTAGAAAAAGCAAACGAAGGCATCACCGAAGAAAAAAGAGTCATTTTTACGGAGTGTCTGGACATTATAACCAGAAATTTACAGAGGGTTTCCGAAGAAGGACTGTAGCCAATATCGGATAATGAATTTCCGAAGGAAACTGCAACCTATGTCAAACATGAATTTCGGAAGAAAATATAACTGATATTCAATGTCAATTTCCCTTGAGGGAAATTTGAGAAAGGAATAGATATGCATATTTTGAAAAAGGCTTACTGCCGCATATATCAGGCGGCGTTCCGGGTGGCGATTCCCCTGCTTCCCTATCGGGAGCCGCAAATACTGCGCTCCTGCGAAGAATTACCGGAAGCTCTTGCGGGAAACGACATTAACAATCTTATGATTGTAACCGATGCGGGCATTGTAAAGTTCGGACTTGCCACAAAGGTTACGGCGGTGTTGAATGAAGCCGGTATTTCTTACTGCGTCTATGACAAAACCTGCCCCAATCCGACCGTGAAAAATGTGGAGACCGCCTTAAACCTTTACAAAGAACACGGTTGTCAGGCACTGATTGCCATCGGCGGCGGTTCTGCCATGGACTGTGCCAAAGCAGTCGGCGCAAGAGTGGCATACCCCGGCAAAACCCTGAACCAGTTGAAGGGCACGCTGCATGTACTGCGGAAAATCCCCCTGTTAATTGCTATTCCCACAACCGCCGGTACCGGCAGCGAAAATACACTTGCCGCCGTTATCACCGACCCCGACCAAAAGTATAAATATGTGTTGAATGATTTCGTTTTAATTCCGAGGTATGCCGTTCTGGATGCTTCCATGACATACTCCCTGCCGCCATCCCTCACCGCAACCACCGGGATGGATGCGCTGACCCATGCGGTGGAAGCCTACATCGGACGCTCCACCACAAAGGAAACCCGCCAAATGGCGCTTTCCGCAACGAAACTTATTTTTGCCAATATTGAAAGAGCCTACGAAAACGGCTCCGATGAAGAGGCCCGTTCCAATATGCTGCTTGCCTCTTACCGGGCAGGATTTGCTTTTTCCCGGTCCTATGTGGGATACATCCATGCCGTAGCGCATTCTCTCGGCGGGCAATACAATGTGCCCCACGGACTTGCAAACGCGGTCATCATGCCTTATGTGCTGGATGCTTACGGCTCCGGCGTATATAAAAAATTGCAGCAGATGGGCTGCGCCGCAGGTGTATGCACGGAGGAAGACTCTCACGAAGAAGGTGCAAAAAAGTTTATCGCCGCTATCCGTTCCCTGAATGAGCGGATGCAGATACCCACTTATATAGAAGGGATTCAGGAAAGTGACATTCCTGTCATGGCGGCTCATGCCGAGAAGGAAGCCAATCCTCTCTATCCCGTTCCGAAGTTAATGACCGAAAAAGAGTTGGAAAACTTTTACCGGGTTTTACAACCGGCAAAAAATATCTGAATTTAAGGAGTTATCATGGACAGCACACAAATCGACGACATCTTACAGTTACAACGTGATTTTTACGACAGTGGTGCCACCATTCCCGTCAATTTTCGTAAGAGACAATTAAAGAATCTCTATCAGGCGGTTCAAAAATACCGGCCGCAGATAGAAGAAGCCCTGAAAAAGGACCTTGGGAAAAGCAGTTATGAGAGCTTTATGTGCGAAATCGGGCTGGTATTGTCCGAAATCAGCTACATGATACGTCATGTAAAGAAATTTTCCAAAAGAAAAACCGTCTACACCCCGCTTGCACAATTTGCTTCCCATAGTTATGTGCAGCCGGTGCCTTACGGCAACACCCTCATCATGAGTCCGTGGAACTATCCTTTTCTGCTCTCCATAGACCCTTTAGTTGATGCCATTGCGGCGGGAAACACCGCTATTATAAAACCCAGTGCTTACTCTCCCGCCACTTCAAAGGTTATAGAGATGCTGGTAAAGGAATGTTTTTCTCCCGCCCATGTGTCGGTGGTAACCGGCGGCAGAGCCGAAAATGCGGCTCTTTTAGAAAAGAAATTCAATTTCATCTTTTTTACCGGCTCCCAGAACGTTGGCAGGGAAGTCATGCGCCACGCAGCCGTTAATCTGACACCGGTTGTGTTAGAGCTTGGCGGCAAGAGTCCCTGCATTGTGGAGGAAAGCGCCGATATCCGTCTGGCTGCCAGACGCATTGTTTTCGGCAAATACTTAAACTGTGGGCAGACCTGCGTAGCTCCCGACTTTATCCTCTGTCACAAAAGCATTCAGGACAAGCTGCTGCAGGAACTGAAATTACAGGTAGAAAAACAGTTTGGCAGTGACCCCCTGGCAGATAACGATTATGGGAAAATTATCAATCAGAAGCACTTTGACAGACTGTGCCGCCTATTACAATCCGGGGAACTATACCTTGGCGGGGAAACCGATGCAGAGGCTCTCCGCATTGCGCCTGCTATTATGACACATGTGACTTTTGATGACCCCGTCATGCAGGAAGAAATTTTCGGTCCTGTTTTACCGGTCCTTACCTATGAGAATTTTGATGAGCTGATGCTTCTTCTGAAAAAACGTCCCAAGCCGCTGGCGCAGTATCTTTTCAGCAGCAATAAAGCACACATCCGCCGGGTAAACGAGGAACTTTCCTATGGCGGCGGCTGCATCAACGACACCATCATCCACCTTGCCACTTCCGAAATGGGCTTCGGTGGCGTGGGAGAAAGCGGTATGGGCGCTTATCACGGAAAAGCCGGTTTTGATGCTTTTTCCCATCAGAAAAGTATTGTGGACAAAAAGACCTGGCTGGATTTACCCATGCGTTACCAGCCGTATACCAGTAAGCTTTACCGCAAGCTTTTGCAGATTTTCCTGCGGTAAACCTGACATAAAAATTGCGGAAAACTATTTACATACCAACATTATCCTCGCGGATTTTCGCCCGGAGCCAGAGAAAGGAAACCTTATGAGCATTAAAATTATTGTAGACTCAACAACCGATTTAACCAACAGCACCAGAAACCGTGTAACGGTAGTACCTCTTACCGTCTGCTTCGGTGCGGAAGAATACATAGACGGTGTCAATCTGACACACAAGGAATTTTATGAGAAGCTGATTGAAAGTGACACTCTTCCCACCACCAGTCAGGCAACTCCCTCTGCCTTTATGAGGGCACTGGACGATGTCCTGGAACCGGATGACAGTGCTGTCATTATTACGCTTTCTTCCAAGCTTTCCGGCACTTATCAGAGTGCAGTGATTGCTGCCTCCGACTATGAAAATGTCTACGTGGTGGACAGCAGCTCTGCGGCTATCGGTGCCTCTATTTTAACCGAATTTGCCCTTCAGTGTCTGGATGAGGGCATGTCTGCCGCAGAAATTGCTGAAGCTTTGGAAAAGAAAAAAGAGGATATCTGCCTGATTGCCATGCTTGACACCCTCGAATATCTGAAAAAAGGCGGCCGGATTTCTCCGACCGTAGCCTTTGCCGGCGGACTGTTAAACATCAAGCCGGTTGTGAATATTGAAAACGGAGTCATTAATATTTTAGGAAAAGCCCGCGGCTCCAAACAGGGCAACAACCTTTTGGTTCAGGAAATCCAGAAAGCCGGCGGCATCGATTTTTCCCTGCCCATTCTTTTAGGCTACACCGGTCTTACGGATGTGCTGCTCAAAAAATACATCGAAGACAGCAAGGCTCTTTGGGAAAACGGCACGAAAAATCTGCGTTACACCTCCATTGGCAGTGTAATCGGAACCCATACCGGTCCGGGTGTCATCGCTGCCGCATTTTTCCGGAAGTAAGTTTTACAAATTGCAAACCGCATATAACGGAATGTTTTTCATCCATCCCTGGTCCGTGTATTTCCTTACAGAGAAGCGCACTGCTTCCCGGGGATGGAATTTGTCACAATAAGCTTTCAGGCTTTGTGAACGAAGGTTGGTTTCCGCTTTTACTTCAATCGGAACAATGTCTTTTTCCTTCTGTATCAGGAAATCCTGCTCAAAGTTTGCATTCTCCGTTCCGTAATAATAGGGAGTGTATGGGGTATCCGCTATCAACTGCTGCAGAACATACTGCTCTGTAAGCGCTCCCTTAAACTCTACAAAAATGTCATTGCCCTCTAAAATAGACTCTGCAGGAAGTTCACTCAGTGCTCCCAGAAGCCCCACATCAAGCACAAATAATTTATAGGCACTCATACTTTTGTACGCTTTCAAAGGCATATGGGGCTCATTCACACGGCTCACTTTATAGACAAGTCCGCAGTCAATAAGCCACTGAATGGCAATTTCATAGTCGCTGCTGCGTGCTCCCTTTTTTATCTGTCCGAAGAAAAATTTCTTATTTTCCTTTGCAAGCTGCATGGGGATGGAGTCCCAGACCATCCGTATCCTCGGCAGTGTCTTAGCATCCACATGTTTGCCGAAATCGCCTTCATACTGCCTTACAATGTCACTCTGTATCCGGCGGACCTCCTGATAATCTTTCTGCACACTGAAAGCTTTTACTACTTCCGGCATACCGCCCGTGTAATAATAATTTTTCAGCCAGAACAAATATTTATCGGAAAAATTATCGATTAATGAGTAGTCCTTTGTTGCAAGGGCATCTGCCAATGCTGTCTCACCCATAGCACATAGGAATTCGCGGAAATTCAGCGGATACAGATCCAGTATATCCACCTTGCCAACCGGGTAGGAAACACCTTCATGAATAGCAACACCCAAAAGAGAACCCGCCGCTATGACATGGTACTCCGGCGCCTCCTCACAAAAATATTTGAGTGACTCCAGAACCTTTGGAGTGTCCTGAATTTCATCCAGAATAATAAGGGTATCTCCGGGAGTAATCGTCACGCCGGACTCTATGTTCAGGTTCATAATAATTCTCTGTATATCAAAATCCACCTGAAAAACATCATCCATACGCTTATTATTATAGAAAGAAATATACGCCACCTTCTCGTAACAGGTCGTGCCGAACTCCTTCATCAGCCAGGTTTTTCCCACCTGTCTGGCTCCTATAATAATCAGAGGCTTTCGGTCTTTTTTTTCTTTCCATGCCTGAAGTTTTTCCATCGCAAATCTGAGCATAATGACAACCACCTTCCCTATAAAGCAGTATATCACATTTTTTGCCGGCTATTCAATGGCGATTTCACATTTTTTGTTACCTTATTTATTCCATTGTTAACATTTTTCGTCACCTAAATTCCATGCAGTTCAACATTTTTTCGCACCTCATTTATGCTGTGCTCAGCACTTTTCGTTACCTGATAAGACGCAAGTATTTCAACCGGGTATTTCTTTGCTCCTTCATCATAATTTCACTGTGTAAGAAGCAAAGTCTGAGGATATACTACCTCAGTAACCTCCATGCAGTCTCCTCAGACTCTGCATGGAGCTAATGCAATACAAAGACGCATTGAAATCCTCCCCTTTTTATCACATATCCCTCATATGGTATGTGGCTGCGGACTTGGTTAGCCCTTTAATCCTCTTGCCTGTCTGTCCATATCTTCTACAACGATGTCGTAGATTTCGCCGAGGGATGCGCAGTACTCCAGCACCTTCCAGGGTTCGTTGGTATGGAAATGAATTTTAATCAGTTCGTCGTCGCCAACGGCTAAAAGGCAGTCGCCCTTGAAATTCTCTGTGAAGTAATCGCTGATGACATCTTCATCTAAGTCGTGTCCTTCAATCAATAACTGTGTATCATATCTGAATTCTATCATGGAAAATCCTCCTGAAAATTTATTTTACCTCTGTATTATAAAGGCTGGTGATGCTGTTTGCAAGCGCTAACCTGTGCAATACCGTGGTGGTTTACATGGCATCTAATGGTTCGCAGTAGCCGGTTGTTTACATGGCGTCCAAGGGTTCGCAGTAGCCGGCGGCTTTCATGTCCCGCCCGGTCTGTATATAATGCTGCGCGCTTTCTTTAAGTCCCTCTATTTCCTCCGGTGTAAGCGCCCGGGTAACTTTGGCGGGTCTGCCCATGACCATAGAGCCGTCCGGAATATTCTGGCGCTCCAGAACGAGGCTCCCCGCCGCCACCAGACAATTTTTCCCGATGACGCTGCCGTTCATGACGGTAGCTCCCATGCCAATCAGGGTATTGTCCCCTATTTTACAGCCGTGAACAATGGCATTGTGTCCCACTGTGACGTGGTTTCCGATAATCGCCGGGTCCACGGGTGAAGTGTGGATGGTGCAGTTGTCCTGGATGTTGGTGCCGTTTCCGATTACAATTTTATTGTCATTTCCCCTGAGTACCGCATAGAATAAAACAGTACTGTCCTCGCCAATCGTCACGTCCCCGATAACTACCGAGTCTTTGACAATGTTGGCGGATTTTGCTATGGTGCCGGTTACATTTATCATAAGATATCCCTCCGTAATGTATGTCCTTTCCTTTTCGCTCCGATATCGAATTCCGTTCAGCTGTTTAACAGCTTCTTCCGCTCCTTGTAGTCCGGCATGATTTCCGCCACCAGCGCCCAGAATGCTCTCGAATGATCGGGGTGGGCAAAATGGGCAAATTCATGCACCACTACATATTCAATGGCTTCTTTCGGATAAAAAATCAATTTGCTGTTCAGCGTGATTTTGCCGGTCTGCGGCTGGCAGGAACCCCATCTGGATGTCATAGTGCGGACGGTCCAGACCGGATACGGCGCTCCGTAAGGAACAAACTGCGGGTATGCCCAGTCGATGATTTCCGAAAAAGTCTTCCGGGTGAAGAAACGCATCCATTTTTCCATCATATTCTTCTTATGGGGATAATGGTCGGGCCATTTTGTCCGCAGCACAAGGCTGTCACCCCGGAAGAAAATTTCTTCCCGCCCGGTCGAAGAAGGCGTTTCCCCTGTTGTACTGTTTTCTGCACCAACCGAAGAAAACTTTTCCCCCACTGCACCGGCTTCCTCCACCACCAGGGTATAATCGCGCCCCAGCAGGCGGAATATTTCCCCGGTTTCATAATTGTGGGGCCGGTCGCCTGTTTCCTCCCGGCGCTTTTCCACACGTTGAAGCGCTTCTAAGATAAACGGCGCTTTGCTTTCCACAAACTTGTCCACGTAGGTTGCCGGAACCCGCCGGTGTGCAGACACCGCTACCTCCCCGTTGCTCTTGATGCGCAGATTGATGTATTTTACCTGTTTTCGGGTGAGCACATAAGAAATGGTATAGGCTGCATCTTCTGTTTTGTAATAAATATGTCTGATTTCCATGTATGTTATTATACTCCTTTTTCTCCGGATTGACATTCCCAAAATGCAGTTCTATAATGCCAGCAGAAAGGATTTTTAAGATGAAAGAGGTAAACGAAAAAGAAGCACAGTACCGGAAAATGACGGAGACGCCGGTGGTAATGCTGATTTTGGAGCTGAGTCTTCCCACCACCGTCAGCATGCTGGTTACAAATTTATATAATATGGTAGATACTTATTTTGTCAGCGGTATCAGCTTAAGCGCCTCCGGTGCAGTGGGCATCGTTTTTGGACTGATGGCAATTATTCAGGCGTTTGGTTTTATGTTCGGACACGGTTCCGGCAGCATTATCAGCCGTCTGCTGGGTGCCAGAGATACCGAACGGGCAAGACATTTTTCCGCAAACGGCTTTTATCTTTCTCTTGCCAGCGGTCTGTTTATTATGATAATGGGGCTGGTTCTTTTAACGCCTCTCTGCCGGCTGCTCGGCAGCACCGACACCATTCTGCCCTATGCACGCACCTATGCCTTTTACATCCTGCTGTCCGCTCCCGCCATGACCACAAGCTGCGTGATGAACAATATTCTGCGTTACGAGGGGCATGCCTCCTTTGCCATGGTGGGGCTGATTTCCGGCAGCATCATTAACATGGGCGGCGACGCGCTTTTTGTGTCAGGTCTTTCCATGGGAATTGCGGGTGCGGGACTTTCCACCATGATTTCCCAGTACATTTCCTTCTTCATCCTGCTCTGGTTCTTCTTACGGGGAAAGGTGCAAAGCAGCTTTGCACCGCGCTACATCAATCTGAACGCAAAGGATATCTGGGACATTGTTTTCACCGGTTTTCCCAGTATGCTGCGGCAGGGCATGGGCAGTGTTTCCACCATGGCTCTTAACCGGCTCGCCGCTCCTTACGGGGATGCCGCCATTGCCGCTTTGAGCGTCGTTGCCCGCATTTTTAACTTCCTCTACAGCGTGGCGCTTGGCATTGCTCAAGGCTTCCAGCCTGTTTCTTCCTTTAATTACGGCGCAAAAAAATATCCCCGGGTACGGAAAGCATTTCTGTTTACCCTGGGACTTGGTACCTGTATTATGTTATGCTTCGGCGTGTTGGGATTTATTTTCGATAAAGAACTGATTGCCATGTTTTTACAAGACGCGCAGGCTGCGGACATCGCTGTCTACACCCTGCGCCTGCAGTGCGTCACCCTTGCCTTCGTGCCGGTGTGCATCTGCGGAAATATGCTCTTCCAGTCCATCGGTCTTGCCGGAAGAGCCTCCTTTTTATCCTCACTGCGGAGCGGACTGATTTTCATTCCCACCCTGTTCCTTTTAACACCGTTCTTTCACCTGAAAGGCATCGAATGGTCGCAGCCCGTTGCGGATGTGCTTTCCGCCGCCATTTCTCTTCCTTTTATTTGGAAGATTTTGCAGCAGCTAAACGTTTCGACGGACGATAAATCATCAGTGCAATGAAAATCAACAATGCCGTTATGGAAAGGCTTAAGGGATATGCCAGCATAATGGTCGTAAAGGTGCGATGACTTGGGAACACCACATAAATCCAGAAAATTCTCACGGCGCACACCCCGATTACCGTCAGAATGGCCGGCACTAAGGAAATGCCGAAGCCTCGCAGATAACCGGACATGTTTTCATACAACATACTAAACGTGTAAGCTGCAAAGATAAGCACCAGCCGGATGTAGCCCGTTTCCACAACCTGCGGGTCATTGTTGAACAGCGACAGCAGGAATTTGCCGGACAAAAGTACTATGAGGATAGTGGTGGCAGAAGCAATGGCATCTTCTAAAATGCAGAGAAGCAGTGTCTTTTTGCAGCGCTTCAGATTGCCCGCCCCGTAGTTTTGCCCTACAAAGGTTGTGCACGCCTGGCTGAAGGAGTTCATCACATCGTAAGCAAAAATCTCAATATTGAATGCCGCACTGGAGGCCGCCATAACAACGGTTCCCAGACTGTTGATTGCGGATTGGATAATAATGTTTGCCACCGCAAAGACCGCACTCTGAATACCCGCGGGCAGACCAATCTTCATAATTCTTCCCAGAATATCCCCATCCACGCGCAAATCCTGTATATTCACATGAATAACCTTGTCCGAATGCATCAGCTTGATAAACAGAAACACCGAGCTTATCACATTGGACAGCACCGTGGCAATCGCCACGCCGTTTACCGTCATTTTCAGCACAATAACAAAGAATAAGTTGAGCAGCACGTTCAAAACACCGGACACAGCCAGCGCTGCCAGCGGCATCCTGGTATCACCCACACTTCTGAAAATCGCCGCCTCAAAGTTATACAAAAGGATGGCGGGCATACCTAAAAGGTAAATCCGTATGTAAAGCAGCGCATAGGGGTAAACCTCATCCGGCACGTTTATCAGCCGCAGAAGGTTTCCGATAAACAGTTGCCCTACCAGTGCTACCAGTACACCGCCGATGAGCGCCATTAAAATAGAAGTATGTACTGCCTTGTGAATGGTCTTTTCATCGTTTTTTCCCACTGCATTGGCAATGACCACGTTGGCACCCAGTGCAATGCCGATAAACAAATTTAAGATAAGACCGATAATGGGGCTGTTGGCGCCGACCGCCGCTACCGCCACCGTCTTGATATCCCCGGTAAAGTTTCCGACAATCGCAATATCCGAGGCATTAAAAAGCTGCTCCAGGATGCCTGTTGCAGCGACGGGTAATGCATACATGGGAAGTTTGTTCCAGATAGACCCGTGCAGCATGTCAATTTTTTGTTTTTGTACTTCTGTTTCCAATTTTTTCACCTGATTTTATGATTGATTTTTACTATTTTATGCTTTCCCTATTACCGTTTACAGGGGTAATATGGTATAGTAGAATATTAGATAAAGAAGTTTTTCTTGTCAAGAGATTTATCAAAGGACACCCTGCTAATGAAAAATATATTTTACAAACAACGGGAGGATTTTCTTAAGACTCTTCCCGAAAGAGATAAAAAATTTACTTTCCCGGATGATGTGGAAGAAATAAAAAATGTTCCCTATGCCTCAGACGGACTGCCTGCCCACAGGCTGGATATTTACCGTCCCCGCAAGGCCGGCGGGCAAAAGCTTCCCGTGATTGTGAATGTGCACGGCGGCGGCCTTATTATCGGCTGCAAGGAATTTAACCGTTATTTCTGTGCCAATCTTTGTAAAAAGGGATATCTTGTTTTCAGCGTGGAGTACCGGCTGGTGCCGGACTGCCTGTTTTTTGACCAGTGCCGGGACGTGTTTGCCGCCATGGATTTTATCGGTGAGCATCTTGCGGAATACAGCGGTCTGCCGGATCGGATTTTTGCGGTAGGCGACAGCGGCGGCGCCTGCCTGCTGACCTATTGTCTGGCCATGCAGAATTCCCGGACGGTAGCAAAAGCTGCCGGGGCAATGTCTTCCCCGGCTTACGAAGCGTCCGGTGCGGATTTCGCCCCGTCATTCCTTCCTGTAAAGGCGGCCGGCTTCATCAGCGGCATGTTTTATACCACCCGATTCGATAAGATCGGGCTTTTCCTGCCGAACTACCTGTTTGGCAAAGGTTATAGACACAGCGCCTTTGCCCCTTATGTCAACCCGGAGCATCCCGACATCATAAAGGCTCTGCCACCCTGCTACCTGGTGACAAGCCATAAAGACCATTTGCGGAACTACACGTTGCAGTTTGAAAAAGCATTGTCCCATTACCACATGCCCCATAAGCTGCACGATTTTCCGCCTGATAAAAAATTAGTGCATGCATTCAGTGTATTTGAACCATTTCTCGAAGAAAGCGACGAAACCCTGCAGGAAATAGCCAAGTTCTTTCAGAGCATTGACTAAGGAGGAATTTTATGAATTACGACGAGTCCGTTTTTAAAGAAAAAGCAAACCGGAGAGCCCGGCGCATCTGGCTCATCTTCGCTATTCTGCTTTCCGCAAACTATGGTGCCGATGTGGCAAACCATTTACAAAGTACGACCTATTATTTCATCTTTCTGGCGCTCTGCTGGCTGCCCATCATCATCGGCGAAATTTTACTCCGTGTGAAGGGCTTTGCCTCCGACCTTTATAAATTCAATCTGGTTATCGGGTACGGCATTTTTTATACTTTTGTGCTGAGTACCACCGAGTCACCCATTGCCTTCACTTATGTTCTGCCTGTGACAAGTCTTTTGGTCCTGTATAAAAACAAGAAATTCATGGTAGGCTGCGGCATTGTAAACTCCCTGATTATCGTGGGAAGCGCCGCCTACCGGATGATGCTGGGATTTCAGTCCGCTTCCAACATGAAGGACTACCAGCTGGAGCTGGCCTGCATTATCCTCTGTTACGTCTGCTATGTAATGTCCATCAAGCACTTAAATGAGTCCGACGGTGCCATGACCGACAGCATCAAAGCGGATCTGCAGCGTGTCATCACCACTGTGGAGCAGGTAAAACAGGCATGCAACACCATTATGAACGGCGTTACCGTGGTTAGGGAGCTGGCTTCCGAAAACAGCCACGGCGCTACCATTGTGGTAAACAGCCTGCACAAATTAAACGAGCACAACACAAATCTGCAGGAAAGCACGGCCTCTTCCAATCAAATGACTTCCGATATTCATGCCCAGGTAAACCATGTAGCGGAAATGATTGATCAGATGGTAGCTCTCACGACCACTTCCATACAGCACGCAAAGGTGAGCTCCGCGGATTTGGCGGACCTGGTTACCACTACCAACACCATGGCTTCCCTTTCCGGGGAGATTGAACAGACCCTGCAGAACTTCAAGGCCGAATTTGCCATGGTAAAAAAAGAAACCGGTATTATTGAAAATATTACCTCCCAGACGAACCTGTTAGCCCTGAACGCTTCCATCGAAGCTGCCCGCGTCGGCGATGCCGGAAAAGGATTTGCCGTTGTTGCCGAGCAGATACGTTCCTTAAGTGAAGAAACCAAGACCTCTTCCGGTCAAATCAGACAGGCCTTAAAACATCTGGAAGACACCGCCGAAAAGATGACGGCTTCCATGGAAGAAACCCTGCGTTTAATCCAGCTTACCCTTACCAAGGTGACACAGACCGGCAGCAGTATGACGGAAATCGCTTCCGACACCACGCAGATTGGGGAAAATATCCAGGTTATCGACAGCGCCATGAAAGAAGTCGAAGCCTCCAACCTTCATCTGGTTGACAATCTGAAACAGGTTTCCGGCATTGTGGGCGATATGACAAACTGCATCGCCGACTCCAACGAAATTAATAACCGTATGCTCAGCAAATACGATGAATCTGCCAACAATATCAATTCCATTGAGCTGGTTATCGAATCGCTGATGTGTGAACTTGGTATCGGTGGTTTTATGGGCATGGAAGATATTCTGCCCGGCATGAAACTGATGGTTACCATAAAGAATACTAAGAATTTTTACGGAGAAGTGCTGGCACGGGAAAACAATACCTTATCCGTTTCCCTTACCGAAACTCCCGACATTTCCGACATTACCCAGTGTAAACTACAGGTAACCGTGGGCAATGTGCTGTACTGCTGGGATACCGCGAAAATCGTACATACGGCAAAGGAGCTTTCCAACCACTTTACCATTAACATTGAGTCCCGTCCCAAGATTAACAACCGCCGCAAATACCCGCGGCTGGATGTTTCCAATACCTGCACCATTACGCCTGCGGACGGCACTACCGTCATCGAGGGCAAGCTGGACAACTTAAGCGCCAACGGCTTTGCTTTCCTGACCCACGACAACTATTTCGCCACCCACAAGGGTGCCGTTATCACCATGAAAATCCACAACTTCGACCTGCCCCAGCACGACGTCCTGGAGGGTCGCGTCATCCGTTGCACCAACAACGAAGGACTCTACATCGTAGGCTGCCAGATGCCCGGCGATGATTTCCTCATCCGGGATTATGTGAAGGAAAGGCTGTGATCCTCTGTTAATATAGAAATCTTATATGTTTTCATATGGGAAATTTGTACGAAAGAGGGATGATTACTATGATGACTATAGAAAGTCTGATTGCTGTTGTAAGCCTCGTGCTTACAGCACTCGGTCTTGGATATACCCGGAAATCTGCTACATATCCATATAATCAAACAAACTCATCTGTGTATCCAGCCATTTTTCTTGCTTTGCCTGATGAATAACATCTTCCGGGCGGCTTTCTCCTATCAGAAACAGTGAATTCGGATTGTGGTGTTTTCGGTTTTCCCTGACTAATACGGCATTATCGTTGGCGTAGCAGTAGCGGCATAGGTGTCCGCAGGTATGATACGCCCCAAATCTTTCCAGTTCCCTTCCTTCCGCACCCCCCCTCAAAACAAAAAAAACGAAGTACCCTTCGATACTTCGTTTTCCGCTACTGCTGGTGGCCGGACTTGAACCGGCACGGTGTTGCCACCGAGGGATTTTAAGTCCCTTGCGTCTGCCTATTCCGCCACACCAGCTGACGCTTATAATAGGTTATGGGGCCTATAGGGCTCGAACCTATGACCCTCTGCTTGTAAGGCAGATGCTCT
>ERZ1026846.388-NODE-388-length-34608-cov-64.769774_pt1 | contig 34608 bp, 17 predicted proteins | sample MGYA00380153_ERZ1026846 | MGnify/ENA primary metagenome ERZ1026846 (study PRJEB33269, sample SAMEA4719789) | human gut metagenome | biome: human-associated habitat; feature: organic feature; material: feces | place: Cameroon | collected 2013-10 ...
TTTACGTTCCAACCTCTCTTATTCTCCTTTGGCTGCTTTAGAGCTTTATGTTAATAATCCTAAATCATGATTTTGCCATGTGGAGAAAAATGCTTATCTTTGCACCAAAAATGGCAAGCGACTGTACTGACATAGATGTTGTTTTGCGCCAGATAAACCAGCGTCTGCGCAAACTTGAGAAGTCCGACTCCGAGAAGACAGAGGAGATCGGACGCCTCAACCGTGTCATTAACCAGAAGGACGTGGAGATACATAATCTAAAGACAGAACTTGCTTCCACAAAGTCAGAACTTGCCGTTGCTAAAAAGCGTATCAAGGAACTCGAGGAAGATGGTGACGATACATCAAGTACACCAGGAAAGCCCGAGAAAAACAGCAGTAACAGCAGTATCCCTCCATCCCAAGAAAGTATCGCTTCCCGTGAGCAGCGCAGGACAAAGTCTCTTCGCAAGCCAAGCGGAAAGCCGAGCGGTGGACAGCCTGGTCACAAGGGTCACACACTGCAGACTATAGCTGAACCAGACGTAATTGTAAAGCACGAACCTGTCTATTGTAAATGCTGTGGTCGGCTCTTGATTGATATACCATGCCAGAAGATCCGTAAGACACAAATTGTTGATATCAAGGTGGTCGTAGAGACCTGCGAGGAACAGTATTACGAGAAGGTCTGTGAATGCGGTTGTGTAAACAACTGCGAAGCTCCCAACTGCCGTATCAAGTATGGTGACAACCTCCATGCACTGGTGACATACCTTAATGTAGTGCAGTGTATTCCGTTCAAAAGAATTGCAGAACTTATATCTGACCTGTCCGGCCAGAATATAAGTGAGGGAACAGTGCAGAACATACTCAAAGAGAATAGCGGCAAGGCAGATGGTGCATACGAGGAAATACGCAAGAGGCTGGAAACAGCGTCTGTCGTAGGAGCCGATGAAACGGGTGCTGCGGTAGGAAAGCATCTGCATTGGAATTGGATATTCCAGAACGACCTGCTTACATACGTGTTTCAGTCTGAATCGCGAGGTCAGAAGGCCATAGATTCCAAGTTTCCAAAGGGACTTCCCTATTCGACACTTGTGACTGACAGACATCAGAGCTACTTCAAGATGAATGTTAAGGACCATCAGGTCTGCCTGGCTCATCTTCTTAGGAATGCAGAGTATCTGAACGAACTGGATCCAAACCAGAACTGGTCACGGAGATTCATCCATCTGATAGAACACTCTATAAATCTCAGAAGAGAGGACAACATTACCTCTAGAAAGATAAAGGTACTGAAGACAAAGATGAAGAACCTCTTGGGGGAAAGCCTCACGCATTTAGATAACGAGTTTGAGAAATTCAAGAGAGGTATCCTTAAGGTCAAAGACTACCTGTTCACCTTTCTCTCCAATCCAAGTGTGCCATACGATAACAATGCCAGTGAGCGGGGAGTTAGGAAAATCAAGATAAAGCAGAAAGTCAGCGGTTGCTTCCAAACTGACAGCGGTGCCGATGATTTTGCCAAGTTGCACTCCATCGCTGAAACTGCTGTGAAGAACGGAAATTCGAAATTCAATGCAATTCTTGCTGTAGTACAACAGTAAGACGATTACTCATACCCATAGGGGTGCTGAGTAGTTACATTAAGCACGTTTTCTGCTAAAAAAGTGTAAAAAAGCAACAAGAGAGTAACAAGGTTATCGATTTTTCTTTAAATTTGTGGTGCAGTAAGATGTTTATCTTTTATTTAAAGCCAAAAACCTTAGTGCTTATGGGAAGATATTATATTAAAATACTGCTTGGTTCATCTTTGCTTCTTGTTTCCAAGCTCTCATTGGCTCAAACTGCCAATTATGTTAAGACATCAATCTATCTTGATGCCTCAGGTATTTCTCGTGCCATAAGTGCGGATTATTGCAATGGCATTGGAAAGAAGATAGCTTTTGTTTCAAGTACGCCAGAAGGGAACTATGCACATGCGCAAGCTGTCTATGATAACGAGGGAAGGTTATATGAAGAATGGCAACCTGTCGGAGTCTCCACCGATGGTTGCCAATCCATAAGTACAGTCTCTGCATCCGCCAAGTCATTCTATTCCGACCCATCGCCTTACACTCGCTATGAGTATGATGCGCTAGGTAGAGTGATAGAACAGACTGGTCCTGGTGACACTTGGTATAAGATGGGTAAGAAAATTAAAAAGTCTTATATTTCAAACTCAGCCAACTCCGTGATTTGCTATGAGGCTCCCACCGAGAACAACAGTCTGGTGGAGAATGGTTGCTATAAGGCCGCCAGCCTCTTCTGTGAGGAAACTACCGATGAAGATGGACATACCTTGCAAGTATTCACAGATTTTCAAGGAGAGAAAGTCTTGGAGCGTAAAGATGGCAATAATGACACCTATTATGTATATAATGATTATGGCGAACTGAGGTTTGTTCTTCCAACCGGCTATCAGGAAAGTTTGCAAGCTTACAAGTACAACGGCAAGGAGCTAGACCGTATGCACGGATTGGATTGGTATGACTATGGTGCAAGAATGTATGATGCTGCTATAGGGTATTGGAATGGAGTGGATAAATTGAATGAAAAATATTATCCGTATGGACAATATGCTTACTGTTTAAACAATCCACTGATAGCAATAGATATAGACGGATTGTATCCTAAGTTTTTGCTTAAATTTCATAAAGCAGGATTCTTTAGATCTGACTATTATACATTAAGACCATCTGCAGCATATTTGCTTTCAGAAATATCAGGGGTAAATAGTGAGTATATTAAAAATGTAAATATAATAAAACGTGGTTTTGGCAAATATATACCACTATACGATACGAATCAGGGCGGTGGTGCCATAACATTGGGGGAAGGTCCATATTCTGCTGCGATTTATTTGACAGAGAATTATTTTGAAGATAATCCTACGGCATATAACAACAATGGTTATGGTCAAGATCTTTATAATTGGTTATGGCTGTTAAGCCATGAAGTGAAGCATCTAGACCATATCAAAAACAGCAACAGCAAAAGGAACTATATATATTTAGCTTTGGTATTGACTATGCCAAATATGGACATGATAAAACGCCACGAGAAAAAGAGGCTGAGACTAAGTCTAGACGTTTTGAAAAATTTTGGATACATATAAACAATGTATATGGAAAAAATGCTTAGAAAACCTTTTTAAGCATGAGTCATCTGAGGCTGTTATAAAGAAAACTTTAATGAAATGGTTAAACGAGTATAGGGAATATGAAAACAAATAACATTCTTACATTTTTACTAATTAGCATTTTTATCCTTGCGAGCTGTAGAGATAATAAAATGTATTTTGATGAGCAATCTCAAAGCTTAGTATCTCTAAATGACTACAAATTGCGTAATTTGTTATTTTTTAACAAAACAAAAGATATTTATTATTCTATTGAACTAAAGGAAAATAGCTCCCATAAACTATGTTTGAAAAAAATAAAATATGGTGAGGTGTTTTATGAGGAAAATGACAGTCTTGTTCCTTATGAAAATATTCTACAAATCTTTTCCCCTTCTTGCAAGTTTAAAATAATTAATTTCACGGAGGGTGATGCTGCTCCATGTATAATGTTTCTAGAGACAGATTCTGTTGGATATTTAAGAGAAGTTAAAAACGAAAATATAGATTGATATGAAATGTAGTTTATTAATAATTCTGCTTTTGATTTGCATGTTGACTAAGGCAGGTGTACAAGATTCAAGTATGCAGGTTGTTCGCTTGAACTATGAGCAAGTGTTGGTCTCTCCTTTAGACTTGTCCGAGGGAAAGGGACATCTATGGAATCTCTGCAATATGGACAAGCTTAAAACATTGTCTTATGAGAGAATCTTCAGAAATGATTCAACTATAGTCGATGTTTTTGACGGCAGCATATATAAATATAAGGAGAATGGTTCTTGCTTGGAACTGTTGCGATGTGAACAGCCGACTTGGTGGCTAGCTTACTCTTCTCCAATATCCATGTGTGAGGGACGAGCTGACCTATGGCAGTCTGATAGTTGTACATTCTCTTCGAGAGGTGTTTACTGTGGCAAGTATGCAATAAGCCAGGCAGGAAAGTACATAAGTTCTGTTGTTGCAGCGGGAACCTTGGTTTTATCAGAGGAGGATACTTTGCAAAATGTTTTTCTTCAGCACGAGCAACTATCTTCGGATATGTTGGTTTACAATGACTCTGCCATAAGTTCCACTCCTGCAAAAATGAGTTGTATGGAAGAAAACTACCAATGGAAAATAGTAGGATTTCCATATCCTCTATTGGTATCTAAAAAACAGACAGTTCTGCTAGGTGGTCAAATCGTATTCCAAAACCGCAAGTTTTTTGTATTGCGCCTCTCTCCCGACATAAATGAAAAGATAGTCAAGACGCAAAAGCAGAATACAAGTGGAGTGGAGGATGGGCATAAATCTCAGGTAATTTCGGAATGTGATATTTCTTGTGATGAGAATAACCAAGTCAAGGTGACTTTAGATGTGAAGCAGTCTTTGCGGGCTACCGTTATATTATCTACCTTGCGTGGAATGTTGTTGCGTAGGAAAACTTGGCAGTGTCAGTCTTCGCAGCAAAATGAGATATTGCTTGATTGTTCAGGTCTCTCTCGTGGTCAATATGTCATAAGTATAGAGGTCGGTGGCGATATGGCTAGTAAAAAGTTTATAGTAAAATAGAAAGGAAAAAATATGAAAACTCTTTTGTCTTATATTGTATTAATCAGCGTGGCACTGATGTGTCCTGAGCTTACTTCGGCAAGTGATAACGATGATGTTATTGTTATAGACACATTGTCTTCTGATCGAATAGCAACTTATGGTAATGGTGTATTCGATCCATATAGCATTAACAAGCCCAATGTGACATTGCCATCTCCGGAAGCTCAGAAACTTGGTGAATATAATGGATATCCCGTGTCTCCAGCCACGGGGCTGGTGGACATCAATATTCCTATTTTCAATTTGGACTTCTATAAACAGTCCCTGTATTTCAACTTAACTTACCATTCCTCTGGCATCAGAATCCAAGACGAACCAGGGATGGTTGGCTATGGCTGGACACTTCAACCTGGCTATCGCATTTCACGCATTGTTATGGGAAAGCCAGACGACGCATCATGTCGTATTACTCAAGAATTTGTCGGCAATATTGGTATCAATAGTCCTCTGACGACGAAGATTCAAAGTGCTGTCCCTGCCTCTGTTTGTGACAATGGTGGAAGCGGTTATGACTTTGACACCGTGCGCTATGATGTACAACCAGACATTTTTAGCATAAGTATTCCTAATGTATCTGCTAATTTTATATTGGAGAACACTGGTTCCAGCTATTCTGTAAAAATGCTAAACGCATGTGCTTTGAAGATTATGCCTCTTCAAATATTACGTAATCGTGAATTAACATTGCTCGGCTTTAAAGTATTGGATGACCACGGCAATGTATACTACTTTGGTAGCGAAGAGTACAATGGACGCCAAAAACTTGATTATGAGGAATATACCAATACAGAAATGCTACCTGCCGTATCAAGTTGGATGTTGCGTAAAATAGAGTCACCTCAAGGTGACACCACCTTCAAGTATGCCGATTATACATACAACTCATCTTTTGTTCAGGAATGTGGTACCTTGCTAGACAACGGTACCAGCAGTGGGCACAATGGTGTAATGGATTACAAGGATTTGACCAACAACCGGTCTTATAGCGTTTCGTACTATAATGAACATCCAGCGACTTACAATGTCAAGTTGTTGAATGCCATAGATAATCCTATGTTTTCTTGCGGTGTTGTTTATTCTAATGGTGTAATTGCTTCTATCACCATTAAAAACAAGGTTGTGTCTCCGACAGTAGTCAAGCAAATCTCGTTTGTTCATAGCTCCGACAATAAGTTTCTTGACCGCCTATTCGTGTCAGGTGAAGGTTATTATGACTTTACTTACAACCGTCAAGATGGTGATACCAAGCCAAAGGCAATAGATTGGTGGGGGTATTTCAATGGTGCAATAAACCAAACTAGTAATCTTCCATCAGTTTCGTTGGACTTGGTGAAAAAAGAAGTATCTAATAGCACATCAGCCAAATTTAGCTTTGGGCATGCAGCCAATCGTGAGTCGAAAGAAAGTTGTATGGTGGCAAAGTCTTTGATAAAGATAAAATATCCCACAGGTGGCATCTATACCATTAATTATGAGGCAAACAAGGATGATGCTGGTAACATTCGTGGTGGATTGCGTGTAAAATCAACAGAGAACTACGATCCTGTTCAAAATACTACGACAGTGAAATCATATACATATTCAGAACCTCATTTCTTCTCTTCGTTGAATGACTTTAAGGATCTCATAACCACGACAAAGTTATGTTACGCTAAACATTTTGTTATTTCAGGAACTCTACCTATGGGGGTAAGCTATAATACAGTTCGTTGCCGAAATATCAGTACGTTCTCATCAGTCATCAATATGAGTAGCACTCCTGTGTACTATGGTAAGGTACAAGAGACGGTGAATGGACATATAACCACCTATCATTATACTTACAATGGTGATGTTTTGAGTTATAGTTTGACAAGCTTGGGTGGTGATGTCAAGGGATACTACCCAACGACTATCAATCATTGTGTGAATACGGAACCTTTGTTGGTACAAGAGGAAACAAGTGGAACAGATGGCAAAATTTTGGTCAGGAAAGATTATAAGTATGATACTTTTGCTCCTGTCACTTATATTGGTAGGTATGTAGTTCCATATCTTCATTATGTGCAAGTTTCTGGTTCTTCCTGTGATGCCAACTCAAATGCCTTGCAAATCATCGTCAACAGCACCACTTATGCAAGTTACTTTGGAGAACCTTTTGCCTTTGGTACTTACTACCTTTATGGTGGTATTAACAATCTTGTGTCCACAGCCACCACCACTTATACACCGCAGGGCTCTATCGTACAAAAGGAACAGTTGGGTTACAAGTCTTCTTATCCATATCTCCTGGCCGACAAGACACAAAGTGATAGCAGGAATGGAAGCTATACGGAAAGGTATTATTATCCGTTTGAGCTCTCAACCATCCGAGGTAAGGCTGCACTTACAAGTGAGGAACAAAACGGTATCCAGTCTTTGCAGAATGGTAACATGGTATCTACAATAATTGAGCAAGACCTCGTGCATGCAAATTCCTCAGGCAATGAAAAATCAATTTGGAGTAAACTTTACGGCTATAAAATGCTACGATCGAATCTTGTAGTGCCAACCTCTGTGTCCCTAAGCAAGGGAACTGGTGCTTTTGTCAACAAGATTAAGTTTGGAAATTATGATACGCATGGCAATCCTACAACCATCATCTACAATGGCGTAAACACAACCACTGTAACATGGGACGGTATGTACCCATCTTCAGTGAAAGAAGGTTCTCTGACAACTTTATATAACTATAATCCATATGTCGGTCTATTGAAAGTGACAAAGCCAAACGGTGAAGTTGAAAATTACAAGTATGATGGCGAGCAACGTCTTCAAGAAATAGACAACATGGATGGGAAGACCATCCTCAAATTCGATTATTACAGGTTAAACAAATAGATGCTTATGAAGAAGAATAGTCTATTGTTGGGGACATTACTTTTGGTCCCAAAGCTGTTATTGGCTCAAACCGCTAACTATATCAAGACATCAACCTACCTTGATGCCTCAGGTATTTCTCGTGCCATAAGTACGGATTATTGCAATGGCACTGGAAAGAAGATAGCTTCTGTATCAAGTACGCCGGAAGGGAACTATGTACATGCGCACGCTGTCTATGATAACGAGGGAAGGTTATATGAAAAATGGCAACCAGTCGGAGTATCCACCGATGGTTACCAATCCACAAGTACAGTCTCTGCATCCGCCAAGTCATTCTATTCCGACCCATCGCCTTACACTCGCTATGAGTATGATGCGCTAGGTAGAGTGATAGAACAGACTGGTCCTGGTGACACTTGGTATAAGATGGGTAAGAAAATTAAAAAGTCTTATATTTCAAACTCAGCCAACTCCGTGATTTGCTATGAGGCTCCCACCGAGAACAACAGTCTGGTGGAGAATGGTTGCTATAAGGCCGCCAGCCTCTTCTGTGAGGAAACTACCGATGAAGATGGACATACCTTGCAAGTATTCACAGATTTTCAAGGAGAGAAAGTCTTGGAGCGTAAAGATGGCAATAATGACACCTATTATGTATATAATGATTATGGCGAACTGAGGTTTGTTCTTCCACCCGGCTATCAGGATGGTGGCATGGTGGATAGTGATGCCTATGAGTATCGCTACGATGATCGTGGTAGAATGGTTTATAAAAAAGTGCCAGGTTGTGATTATGTGAGCTATGCCTATGACAAGGGCGACCGTCTCGCCAAAATTCAGGACGGCGTATTGCGTTCCAAGGGACTATGGCGATTCATGCTCTACGATGACGTCTCACGTCTTTGCCTTCAGGGTACCTGCATATCCTTTGACCTAGGCAATCACTCGGCTACGGTAAGCTTCTCGGCTTCTCAAAGTGGCTTGTGCAATACTGGCTATATGTTATTGGAATCAAGCGCATTGAGTAATGCAACCTTTGAAACGGTCAACTATTATGACAACTATGGCTTCCTTTCCTCTTTCCTCCTAAAAGGTTGCAACAATATCAGCCAACTTTCCAAGAGTAGCCCGGTCTCTGCCATAGGTTTGCTGACCGGTAGTGTGTCAAAGGCAACCGATGGTGGCAATCTTTATGAGGTGTTGTTTTATGACAAGTTTGGTCAGGTGGTAGATGCTCGCCGCTCCTATCCGAGTGGTCACTTCCTTGCTACCACGACAAGCTATACTTTCACGAAAAAGCCCAGTACTATTACGAGTAGTGTCCAATATAAAGGAACGACTAACAGTAGCACTTTGAGCTATGTGTACGACAAACATGCAGACCAACTTCAGAGCGTGACGCTTTCTAGCGGAGGCAAGAGCCAAACTGTCGCACAATATGGCTATGATACTGTAGGTAGGAATACGAGCAAGTCAAGACCTTCCTCCGTAGGCACAGAGAGTTATGCCTATAATGTTCGTAACTGGCTTACGGAAATATCCTCTCACCTTTTCACCGAGAAGCTATATTATGTGGATGGTGTGGCAACTCCATGTTATAATGGAAACATTGCTCGCCAGCAATGGAAGACAGTCAATGAAACCATGCTTCGTGGGTATGACTTTAAGTACGATGGCTTGAACCGTCTAATTTCTGCCACTTATGGCGAAGGTGCTTCTTTGTCGGACAACAAAAACCGCTATGACGAGAGCATTGGGAAATACACTGCCAATGGAGCAATCATGTCGTTGCAGCGTAATGGCAAAACGAATAGTGGCAGCTTCGGTTTAATAGACAACTTGACTTATACATTGGATGGCAACCGCCCGATAAAAATCTCGGACTCGGCAACAGCCTTGGCTTATAGCGGTAGTTTTGATTTCAAGGACAATGTCAATCAAGATAAAGAATATACCTTTGATGCCAATGGTTCTATGAGCAAGGATGCAAACAAGGGGCTGACCATCACTTACGACAATAATAGCATGCCAAAGTTAATGGACTTCGGAAAAGGAAAAAAAATCAGTTACAACTTCTCTGCCTTGGGAGAGAAGCTGCAAGTGAAGCATGTTCTTTCCGGAACGACAAGTACGACAGATTACATAGGCTCCTATATCTTTAAGAACGGAAGTTTGGACAAACTTCTGTTCGATGGTGGCTATTGCACATTTAGCGGAAATACACCGCAGTTCCATTATTATAGCCTCGACCACTTAGGCAATGTTCGAGTTGTGGCGAATGAGGGTGGGGCGTTGGAACAAGCCATCCACTATTATCCCTTTGGTGGCATTTTCGGTGATGCCGACTATCAGGAAAGTTTGCAAGCTTACAAGTACAACGGCAAGGAGCTAGACCGTATGCACGGATTGGATTGGTATGACTATGGTGCAAGAATGTATGATGCTGCTATTGGATATTGGAATGGAGTGGATGCAATGAGCGACAAAAATATTTCAATTGGTCAATACACTTATTGTCATGACAATCCAATTAACAAATTCGACTTAGATGGTAATGATGACTATTTCTCTAAGTATGGTACATTTCTTTATTCGCAAGGGAATGGAGCAAACATATTTATACAACAAGGTAAATCTTTTGCCTTGTTCCAAAGGTTTAACCTACGTAGCTGGAATAATCTAAAAGTGGCAGCAAGGATAGTTGGACATTATGCTAGAATTGCTGGTGTCAAGTATAGCCAAAATGGTGGTGTTGGAAATGTGGGTATTAGCACTTTGCACCATACAGACTCCCAAGGGATTATTCTTGCAAAAACTGTAGGACAAGACATTCTTATAAAAATGAAAAATGGAAAACTTAATGAGACAATGTACAATATTTTTAATCTGGAAAATACTATTTGGCATGAAAACAAGCACAAAACAGATAGGAGAGACCTAACGCCAAAGATTCATATGAATATCATATGTAATCAAATTCTTCAGGAGACTTTTCAAAAAGGAAGTTCTGAATATCAATCAGGAACTATAGGATATTTGGTTCAAAAAATGAACCTCGTACAGAAAAGCGAGGAATATGAAACCTATAAAGTAATGAGAATCGTAAATAAGGCTATTCGCTCTTTAGGGTTCAAAATAGTAAGAAAGAGAGGTGTCTATGAATACGAAATTATACAATAAACTTGGATGCGTGCTAGGAATAATTATATTAATTAATATTCTTGTCTCATCTTGTGTAAATTTACCCTTTAAATATGTTTTCTCAGGAGGGCGTTATCGCTACTGGCGCTTTTTAGAAGGCAAAGTATTAGATACTGCTTATTATTTCCAGTATTGCCGCGAGAACGATATTCCCATTGACTACGCAATTAATGACTGGAATCCACGAGATGAATATTCCTATTTTTATATAGACAAATATGGAACATTTATAAAATTCTATGGGCACAAACAAGATTTAGAAGAATTCAACGGAGATGATTACATTTATGATCCTACATGGGTTCAAATCAACGACTCACTGATTAGAATTGGTCCATTTAGATTTGCCATTCAAAGCTTTACATATAATAGAATTTTATTAAAGCAGTTGTGGGATGACAATCGGGTTATACGCATTGATACCCTTGAAGCAGCCAGAAATGATGATGTCCCCCTAAAATACAGAGGGTATCAGCATCCTAAATATACATTTAAAATGCCACGAACTATATACTGGTAAAGTGGCGATTTTTTGGTAGAATATAAGAAAGTAACTACTCTGTCCCCTAAAATATAGTGTATGCAGTTATGCTAGCCATTAAAGCATGGCAAGTATAGCGGCATATCACTTCTTAAACTCGCTGTACTGCTCCCATTCTACACCGTTTGCCTGGGTGTAGTTGTCGAGTTTCTGCTTGTCGGTATCCATCGAAACACCGATAAACTTGGCGCAGGTGCCGTACTTCTTGTACATCTCCTTGACGGTAGGAATCTCTCGGCGGCAGTCGGGACACCAAGTAGCCCAGAAGTCAAGCACCGTCCATATGCCTTTCTTGAGGGCAGGGAAGGCAGGCGTCAAGATACGGATATTTTTTGAAATCGCTATCGGATGAAAGAAAGAAAAAAAGCCGGGCGCATCTTGAAAAAGATGGCTCGGCATGTTTTTTTACTTTACGCTCCATTCGAAGAGACCGCAGGAATGGGTTTCTGGCTGCTTCAGCTCGAGCTTTACAGCCTTGGTCTTCACTGGGTCGAAATTCACGATGCAGGCTACACCACGCTTGCATGGATAAGCATCGGCTCCAGGAACTTCCTTCCAGTTGCCTGCCTCGTCCTGATAGTAGAGCTTCCAGCTGTCTGGCACCTTGCAACCGCCCCATGGCTGGTCATCGTACCAATATACGGTGCTGGTCTTGATCTCCTTGCTCTCAGGGAAGGTGTAGGTAATCCATTCTGTGGTGTTCTTCTTTGGCCACCAGTGGATGTATGGGATAGAGCGGTCGTTCTCATCGGCAGGAACCAGTCCGTCGGTGATACTGCTCTTGGCTGGCACTGGAGAAGAGAATTCTACCTTAGCCTGTGCGGCGAGAGTTGCAGGAGCTGATGGCTTTGCTGCCTTGACATCCTGTGGCAACCATACCTTCATGTTGCCGTTGCCACGATGAGCCCAGGCGAAGTATGGGATGAGGGTCAGGGGCTGGTCCTTGGTGCTCAACTTGCCGCTCTTGTCGTAGGCGAGGGTCTGCACGTTCTCGGTCAAGGTCTCCATGTTCTGACCCTTGTAGAGTGTCAATACATTCTTATATTTAGGGTCGATGAAACCATCGTAAGAGAGTTTGCCCTCAGCGAACTGAGGCTCGCGGTTCTCCAGGATGCTCATGATATCGAAGCCCTGGTTGTCTGGCCACTCTGCGCAATATACGATAGGACCACGCTCGATGCTGATGCAGCCACGGTCTGCCTCTACCTTGTTGTTAGCACGTACGGTGCGTGCCTCCATATCGAAGTGAACGCGAACCACATCACCCTTCTTCCACTTGCGGTTGATGGTATAATAGCCATCCTCTGTTACCTTAGCCTCTACCTTCTTGCCGTTTACGGTGATGGTATAGCCCAGTCGCTTGCCGTCGCTGTAGTAGTAGAGATCGGATGGAACTGGCTGTCCCTTCACCCATCCAGGGATACGGATCTTCATACCAAACTGACCTGCCTTGTTGTCATCCACCTTGATGGCGATATCTCCGTTCCAAGGGTACTGTGTATCCTGGCTCAGGGAAACCTTCTTGCCGGCAACTTTCAGAGAAGAAGAGTTGCTGAGGAAGAGGTTGACATATATATTCTTATCCTTTACGGCATATACATAGCCTGGGAGGGATGGCAGGAATCGGCAGATGTTGCTAGGGCAGCAGGCACAGCCGAACCAAGCCTGGCGCTGATGCTGACCCATGCTCTCCAGTGGGTTAGGGTAGAAGAAGCCGCCGCCGTCCATGCTCACACCACTGATGAGACCATTGTAGAGGGTGCGCTCCAATACATCGTAATACTTACTCTCGCCATGGAGGAGGAAGAGACGGTAGTTAACATAAACATTGCCGATAGCTGCGCAGGTTTCGCAGTAGGCACTCATATTAGGCAACTCATAGTTCTTGCCGAAAGCCTCACCGTTGTTGGTGGCTCCGATACCTCCGGTGATGTAGAGTTTCTTGCTCACGATGTTATCCCAGATGCGGTCGATGGCGTGGATATAGGCGGTATCGCCGGTGAGGGCAGCTACATCTGCCATACCAGCATACATATAGGTAGCACGAACGGCATGACCTACAGCCTCGTCCTGCTCCAAAACCGGCTTGTGGCTCTGAGAATATTCCTGTTTGATGGAAGTCTTTCCACGGTAGTCGAGGAAGAATTTAGCCTCTTCGAGATATTTCTTGTTGCCTGTAGCGAGATAGAGTTTGCAGAGTGCCATTTCGGCAATCTGATGTCCCGGTACCACGCAAGCCTGTCCTGGGTTAGGACCTACCTCGCGAACCACGCAGTCGGCATAACGGATGGCGATGTCGAGGAACTTGCGGCTGCCAGTAGCCTGCCAGTGAGCTACGGCACCTTCTACCATGTGTCCAAGGTTGTAAAGTTCGTGGCTCAGATCCTCCTCCATGCTCCAGCGCTTGTCGCCAGCCCAGAAATGAGGATGCTTCGGATTCTGTGTACGGGCGGTATAGAGATATCCGTCAGCTTCCTGAGCCGGAGCAATGATATCGAGCACGCTATCAATATACGCCTTGAGTTTCTTGTCTGGATAAGTTTGCAGCACGTAGCTGGCACCTTCAATCGTTTTGTATGGGTCGGTGTCGTCGAAGCTGTAGGGCATCAGTTTGCCCACATCATAGGTGTCGCTTGGATGAGCGGCACGCTCAAAGTTCTTGTATCTTCCCTCCGACTCGCATTTGCTGAAAGCCAAAGGTATAGTCACCTTGCGAGAGGTTTCGATACGCTGTCCCCAGAACGTATTGTTCCAAACCTTTACTGATGTGAAAGGCACCGGAGTGATAGGATAACCACCCGAGCTCTTGTTCACTTTCTGTGCCGAAGCAGGCATCAATGCCAATGCTGCCAAGGCTGATGTCATCAAAATTTTCTTCATGTATTGCTAGTTTATTTTGTTTATTTTTTGTAAGGGATGTATTCATCCCAGAGTTTCAATGAGTGCAGATAGCCTGAGAAAGGCCATGCCTCTTCGGCATTCTTGCCCAGAAGCATAAACTGCGATGGCTTGACGAGGAGCTGGATATCCTTCTGGCTGATGAGCTTGTCGTTGATGTAGATGCTCTCGATTCTGCCGTCGAAGCAGACATATACGTGCTGCCACTTTCCTTCCAGGGTCTTCATCTCCTTGTAGCCGGCATCCTCGTACCATCCGTAGTGGTTCATCACACCGCAGCGTGGTTCGGTGCCGTTTACCAGCATCAGCTTCTCCAGTTCATCGTGAGAAGAGGTGAAATCGGCTACGCATTCATTCTCGGCAATCTCCGGATTCAGAATCCATGCCTCGATGGTGTATGGAGCGTTGTCGCGGATGGTGGCTGGGAGCATGAAGTTGCTTCTGTAGCTCTCCTTGCCAGTAAAGGCGAATGCCTTCTTGCCCTCTATGGTCTTGATGATGGCTGCGGTATCGTGCTGCGTCTCGAACTCGCCCTTGAGATGAACATCCAGCGGACTTCCGTTCTTGATGTAAGGCACGGTATCGCCCTCGTTGTAGTAATCGGCGCTGATATCTACCACCAGTCCCTGACTGTTCTTATCGGCTACAGCCTCACGCACGATGTTGCTCTGGGCATCGAAAGCCTTTTCTGCAGCCTCCTGTTCCCAGTTATAATAACGGAGATTGGTGAGGGTAAATTGCTTTTCGCCTGCACTAATTTCCAGTTTTCCTTCAGAAAGATTCAGTCGTGGGTCGTTTTCATCTATCTGATGCCAGCTTCCGTTGTCGAAAGCCTGGGCGGTGAGGGTGTGCTTGCGTGCCTTGCCGAGTTGCGGATGAGTCATCACGATCTGGGTACCCGGTTGCAGGGTGATGGCATCTTTGCCAGCCATGCGTTCTCTGAGGGCGGTGCCCTGAAGGAGTGAGAACTTGCCGGCGAGCATTCCCTCGTTGTTATGCCAGGTTGTGCCGTCGAAATCGGCTGCTGTCAGACCGAGCCACTGCTGTGGAGCCGAATCTTCTACGGAACCGTAAACCTTGATGTTCCAGATGGCGCCACCGAAACCGTTCTTCTGTCCGCCGGTATAGGTGAGGCGGATGTACTGCGCCTTGGCATTTCCGAAATCTACCATTGGTGAACCAGCCAGACGATTCTGTCGCTTGTCGGAGAAGGTCTGCCAGTGCTTGCCATCATTCGATGTCTCGATGATATACTGATAGAACTGGGTTCCGTATTCAAACTGAGTCCAGATGCTCTTGATGCTCTGCTTCTTGCCCAGGTCAATCTGAATCCAAGCTGGTCCGGTGGTGCGAGGGCGCCAGAGTGTTCCGTTGTTGTCATCAACCGCATATTCCGGACGGAAATCATTGTCATAATAAGAGGATGCGGTAACTTTGGCTCCGAAGGCGAGATTCTTAGCCACCTTCATTTCTGGCTTTAGGTCGAGACCTTCGTGGGTTGGAACCACCTCCTTGATGGTACCGTCGGCATTGAATTCGAGCTTATCGATTGCCACCTGGCGATGGAATCCACGGTTGGAATGCGGATTGTCGTGGCGATGATATACGATGTAGTAGTTGTCGCCTTCCTGCAGCACGCTGTTGTGTCCCGGACCATGAACGGTTCCATCGGCATTGGTCTTGAGGATGGTGCCGTGATAGGTATAAGGACCGAGCGGACTCTTGGCTGTGGCGTAATCCACACGGTAGCTGGCATCTTCGCAATGCTCGCAGGAGTAGAGGAAGTAGTAGATGCCGTTGCGCTTGAAGACGAAAGGAGCCTCAAAGAAGTGAGTAACCTCGGTATTCGGGATGAGCTTGGTTTCACTGAACGACTTCATTTCAGGATTCAGCTTGCCTGCTCCGCAACCAAAGCCTTTGTAGATGCCCCAGGTTCCCCAATACATATAGACCGAACCGTCATCATCGCGGAAGGTCTGACCATCGAGGGTGATGGCATTCTTCACGAATCTGTCCGGTACGAGTACGGCTTCGCTCTCGCCCAGTACGTTCTTCCAAGGACCGCGAGGTGTATCGCCCATACCCAGATGCAGCTTGCAAGGCTGGCAGTAGAGATAGTAATACTTGCCGTCGGCTTCGTTCTTCATCACGTCCGGTGCCCAAATCCAGTGGCTGTCTGGCCAGTTCATCGGCATCAGGGTCCAGTTCTTGAAATCCTTGCTGCACCAGAGCTGTGCCGGTCCGAAACCGGCTCCGCTTCCGTCTGTGGTAGCATATATATAATAGGTGTCACCAAACTTCTTGATGGTTGGGTCGGCAAAATAACCAGGCAGGATAGGATTGCCTGCTCCCGGAGTGTTGTAAGCAGCTTTCTGGGCAGCCCCCGTCTGAGGAACTGCCGCAGCTGCCGTTACGAATAGTGTTACAATTATATTCTTATTAACCATATCAACTTCTTTTTTTAAATGTTTATTTCTTGATAACCTTGATGACGAATCCACCGCCCGAAGCAAGATGGATCTTCATTTCTGAATTCTGATGGATGTTGGATTTTTCTATCTTGTAATCCTCGGCATCGTGGTTGGCATTGATGCCATCCTTCAATACGATTGCCTCGTAGTCACCATCAGCAAGGAAATCAAACTTCAAGGTGAGCGTGCGCTCATCCCAGTTGCTCTGACCGCCTACATACCAGTCGTTACCCTTCTTTCGGGCGGTAACGATATACTTTCCGATTTCTCCCTGAGGCACGATGGTCTTGTCGAAGACTACTGGCAATGAAGCGATGTATCGGGTGTATGGCTCATCAGTCTCATAGTTGGTAGGAGTGTCGGCGAGCATCGTAAACGGACTGTCCTGTACGATGTAGCAGGCAGCCTGGTGGCATCGTGTACCCATCGAAATCGGTTTGGTGTAGATTGCCTTCCAGTTGTCTCGGGTTCCGTTTCTCATCGCTCCCGGTGTGAAATCCACCTGTCCTGCCATCATTCGGATGTATGGGAAGGTGACGTCGTAGAGCGGCATATCATTCTTAGCCTCCGTCCAGCGGCATTCTTCCATACCGAATACACTCTCGTAGTTGAGGATGTTAGGATAGGTGCGGTTCAAACCGTGTGGCTTGTAGATGCCATGCAGGTCGAGGATAAGATGATGCTTGGCGGTGCAGGCAGCCAGGCGTTCTACCATTTCGATGGCTGTCTGGTCGTCGCGGTCCATGAAATCCACCTTGAATCCCTTGATGCCCATATCAGCATAGGTCTTGCAGATGGTTTCCAGGTTCTCGTCCATTACGTTGAAGACTGCCCAGAGCACGATATCCACGCCCTTGCTCTTACCATATTCTATGAGCTTAGGCAACTGGATATCGTCTATTGGTTTCAGAATGCTTCCCTCTTTCGAGTTGTACCATCCTTCATCGAGGACGATGTATTCCAAACCGTGATTATGAGCAAAATCTATATAATACTTGTAAGTTTCAAAATTGATGCCTGCCTTGAAATCCACCCCTTTCAGATTCCAGTCGTTCCACCAGTCCCAAGCCACTTTTCCCGGTTTGATCCAGGAAGTATCGCCTATCTTGTTGGGAGCAGCCAGGGCATACACCAGATTGTTGGTCGGCATCTGTGTATCGTGCTCTGTGATGGCGAAGATGCGCCAAGGATAATTTCGCTTGCCGGAGCTTACTGCGATGTAGTCGTGGGCACTCTTCACGTGGCTCATGTGTCGCCAAGGATAGTAAGCCATCTCCTTAGGATAAGGAGCAAAGGCGGCTCTCAGGATACCCTTCTCCTGATCCTGTTTGCTGCTGTTAGCCTTCAGCCACATGCCCGGATACTTCTCCAGGTCGCTCTCCAGGATGGTAACCTTCGCCTTTCCGCAATCTATGGTAGCTGGCAGAAAGGCTAAATCCTGCTTGGCGGTATCGAGTCGTGTTTCGTGATAGATATTCTGGAAAGCCATGGCAAAAGGCTTTTCGGGAGTTGTAGTATATGGCAACCATGCCTTCTTGTCCTTGCCGAACTGGTAGGCGGCTGTTTCATTCAGGATGATGGTTTTGCCTTTTCGCTGGGTATAGAAGCGGTAAGCCACTCCCTCATCATAAGCTCTGAGGATGATGCCGAAACCATTCTTCAGTTTCAGGTTCAGCTCCTGATAGCTGGTTTCGATGTTTGGCTGGCGATAGAACGGTGCCTGGATGATTTCCTTGTGGTTGGAGATTTTGCGGCTCGCAACCTTCGGGTTCTTGCCCAAGTCCATTCCATCGCTCAGCACTACACCTATTGAAGACTCCTGTAAAAGAATGGAGCCATTGTATTTAAAATTTAATGAGAGAGCTTTGTCTGTGCTCAGTTCAGCCACAATCTTCCCGTCAGGCGATTTCACCTGATAGTTTTCTGCTGATGCCGTAGCCCCTATATATAATAAGGTGGCGATGAAGAAGAGTTTCTTTACCATAACTTTCTAGGTTTATTATGTTTTGTCTTTTTTGTTATTTGCTTATTCAGAGAAACGTTTGCTTATTCAGGGAAACGTTTTAGCCTTTTCTGCGAACCTTTTTCGTTTCTGCTGCAAAATTACAAAGAGAATCGGGTTTTTAATGGAAATAAAGTCCAAAAGACTGCAAAAATCGTATCAAAGGGGTACAACTAGACGATTTTGTTATCTTTGTGCACGATACTTTTACGACAGCACGTTTTTTTTCTGTTATTTTGCAGCCAGAAAATTAAACGAAACAAATAATAAACCTAGAAGATATGGATTTAAAGCAGTTTACATTATTGATAGGTGTAGCCAGTTTGTCATCCCTGGCAACGGCAGCCACTGTCTATCGCACCATCTCCAAGGTGGCTGCGGTAGCAGTGGATTGTCCGGAGGGCACAGCTCCCCGACTTCCTAATCTCGTGTGGGTAACCTATTCTGATGGTTATTCAGAGTATCGACAGGTACGCTGGGCTAACTCTCCGCTTGCTGATGAGCAGGCTGAGGCTGATGCGCAGAAACATCCTGCCGGAAGCCAATATGAGATTGGTGGTTTTGTGATTGGTGATGAGACTACCGACAATGGTTATCCTGTCAAGGCACAAATCAAGGTAGTGGCTGGAGGCTATCAGACTCCTGAAAAGGAAGTGGCTCATACCTTCTCGCTCGCTGATGTGAGCATAGATGGTGACAACCGACTTACCCACAACCGTGATGAGGCTATCCGCGAGATCTGTTCCTGGGATGTTACCCAGCAACTCTACAACTATCGCGATACCTACGGTCTCAGTACCGAGGGCTATACCAAGAGTGATGGCTGGGATTCGCCAGACACCAAACTCAAGGGTCATGGATCAGGTCACTATATGTCGGCAATCGCACAGGCATACGCCGTGGCAACCAATCCTGAGCAGAAGGCAATCCTTCGCAAGAACATCACCCGAATGGTGAATGAGTTGCGACAGTATCAGGAGATGACCTTTGTATATAATAAGGATCTGAAGCGCAACTGGGAGGCTCGTGATTTCGCTCCTGAGGCAGAACTCAGAGAGATGAAGGGCACCTGGGCTGCTTTTGATGAGTATAAGAAGCATCCTGAACAGTATGGTTACGGCTATATCAACGCCATTCCGGCTCAGCATTGTGCCCTGATAGAAATGTATCGTGCCTACAACAACTCCGATTGGGTTTGGGCACCTTATTACAGCGTACACAAGCAGCTTGCCGGTCTGATAGACATCGCTACCTACTTTGATGATAAGGAAATCTGCGACAAGGCACTCCTTATCGCCAAGGATATGGGACTCTGGGTATGGAACCGCATGCACTACCGTACTTACGTGAAGCAGGACGGCACCCAGGATGAGCGCAGAGCCAAGCCGGGCAACCGCTATGAGATGTGGGATATGTACATCGCTGGTGAGGTGGGAGGTATGAGTGAATCGCTCTCCCGTCTTTCTGAGATGGTTTCCAATCCGGATGAAAAGGCAAAGCTCCTCGAGGCTGCCAACTGTTTCGATGCACCTAAGTTCTATGATCCGCTGAGCAAGAACATCGACGACATCCGCACCCGCCATGCCAACCAGCATATTCCGATGATTATCGGAGCGCTGCGCAGCTACAAGAGCAATCAGAAGCCATATTATTACAATCTGGCACAAAACTTTTGGAGTCTGGTGCAGGGCAGATACATGTATGCGATGGGTGGTGTTGGCAACGGAGAGATGTTCCGCCAGCCATATACCCAGATTCTGAGTATGGCAACCAACGGACTGCAGGAAGGCGAATCGGAGGCTTATCCGGATATCAACGAAACCTGCTGTGCATATAATCTCGTCAAGCTGAGCAAGGATCTGAACTGCTATAACCCTGATAATGCGCAGTATCTCGACTATATCGAGCGCACGCTGTACAATCAGATTATCGGTTCGCTCAATCCCGATCAGTATCAAACCTGCTATCAGTATGCAGTAGGATTGAATGCTACCAAGCCGTTCGGCAATGAGACTCCTCAGAGCACCTGCTGCGGTGGTACAGGTTCTGAAAATCATACCAAGTACCAGCAGTCGGCTTATTTTGCCAACGATCATACTCTCTGGGTAGGTCTCTATATGCCAACCACCCTCCACTGGAAGGAGAAGGGTGTGACCATCAAGCAGGATTGCCTGTGGCCGGCACAGCATTCAGCCATCAAGATAACGGAAGGCGAGGGCGATTTCACCCTGAAACTCCGTGTGCCATATTGGGCTACGCAAGGTTTCTCCATCAAGGTGAACGGCAAGGAGGTGGCAAAGAGCTATCAGCCTAGCACCTATGTAGAACTGGAGCAGAAGCACTGGAAGGTGGGAGATGTCGTAGAAATCGACATGCCATTCAGCAAGCATATCGAATATGGTGCCGACAAGCTTTCGAGCGATGTGGCAAGTCTGGACGGTACTCCGCTGAAGACATCCTGGGTAGGAACCCTGATGTACGGACCATTGGTGATGGCAGGTACTGGCGCACAGACCTGGAACCAGGCTACGCTGAACATCGACTCCAAGTTGAGTAATATTACCGTGGGCGAATCGAACGGCGTGACCACAGGTGCGGGAGCCAATCTCCTTACCCTGAAGCTGGATGGCAAGGAATTCCAGCCTGATTATTACCGCAACGCCAACAGCACCCACTACTACCGCATCAACCTGACCGATGCCAAGAGCAAGAAGAGCAAGAAGGTGAAGATAGATTTCACCGAATTGAATTCTCTCCTGAATCTTGCCGCAGAGCGCAAGGCTGACCAGGAGAAGTGGAATGCCCTCTCTCAGAAGGTTCCGGAGTATGCTCCATGGGCTCCGTTCGGCTATGGGCGCATGCAGAAGGTGATGGCTCAGGCACAGGAGCTGGTGGCAAAGGGCAAGAAGAAGGTAACCCAGGACGAACTGGAAGGCACTACTGCCATCCTGAACCGTGCCATCAACACGATGCGACCTGGCAACCTTGCCGAGATGGAAGACCTCCGGGAACTCTCCGGTCTGCTTCGCCGTGCCGGTTGGCCGGATGACAACACCAGCGAGGAACTCAAGGAAGCCATCAGTTATGGCAGAATGGTTCAGAAATACGTGACCGACGGAAGTGGAACCCACGACATGATTCATGCCGCTGTGGGAAAACTGAAGAAGGCGATGAAACAATAAAGACATTGAAACAACAAAACATTAAAGACACCAAAAAGATCATTTAGAATAAACAACATTTAAGAGTAGCAAAATCGGCTAAAAGACGAAAATATCGTCTAAATCGCCAGGTTTGGACGATATTTTCACTCTTTTAGACGATAATATGGCACGAAATGCAAAATTTTGTGTTACTTTGCAAACGAAAAATAAACAATAATAAACCTAGAAAAATAGAAAATGAGACAGACACAAATCATTTCAGGCTTTGTACATAGCCAAGCTTATGTAAAAGCCATCGCGTGTTTGGTCCTTGCATGTGGGGGGGGCATTACCTACTCTAGCTGCAAGTGAGACCTTATCAAACCCTAAGGTAGAGGAAGCTCAGCAGAGTGAAATTACCGTAAAGGGTACAGTTGTTGACGATGCCGGTGAGCCAGTCATCGGAGCTACCATTATGGAAAAAGGAACCCGTAATGGTACGGTTACTGATATTGATGGTAACTATGTTATTAAGGTAAAGCGTAATGCTCAGTTGGCTATTTCTTACTTGGGATATTCTACCCAAGTAGTTCCTGCCGGAACTTCAAAAGTGGTTTTGAAAGCCAACGATACCAAACTGAATGAAGTGGTGGTCGTAGGTTTCGGTACCCAGAAAAAGGTAAACCTTACGGGTGCGGTGACCGCTGTATCGGGTGAGGAATTGGATAGCCGTCCTGTAAGTAATGCAACCCAGGCTTTGCAGGGTATGGTGGCTGGTTTGCAGATTACCCAGGCTGCAGGTAGTTTGGATGATACTCCAAGCTTGAATGTACGTGGTACAACTACAATCGGACAGGGTTCCAGCGGAAGTCCGTTGGTCTTGATCGATGGTATGGAGGGTGATATCAATACCATCAATCCTCAGGATATTGCCAGCGTATCTGTTTTGAAGGATGCTGCTGCGTCATCTATCTATGGTTCTCGTGCCCCTTTCGGTGTCATCCTGATTACTACAAAGACGGGTGGCAAGCGTGAGAAGGTTAGTGTGAACTATAACAATAATTTCCGCTTCAGTACTCCTATTCGTATGAAGCATAGCATGAACTCTGTCGATTTTGCATGTATGCAGAATGATGCGAATACGAACATTGGTGGTGGTCAGCTTTTTACACCAGACCGTGTTCAGCGTATGAAGGATTGGATAGAGGGCGAATATGTTAATGCTGGTACCCGTAAGGATAAAAACGGCAATTTGATTTACTCTTTGGATGCGGATGCTAATGGCTATTGGTTGAGTGGATTTACCGATGGTTATGCTTCTACCGATTTCTATGATGCAATATACAAAAAGCATACATTCTCTCAGGAGCACAATGTTAGTGCAACTGGTGGTGACGAAAAACTCAACTACTATGCTTCTTTTGGATATTTAGGTCAGGATGGTTTGATTAAGGTTGCTGATGAAGGCAGTAATCGATATACTGCTACAGCCAAGATTTCATCACAGTGGACGAATTGGATGAAGTTTAACTACTCTCTCCGTTTTGTTCGCAAGGATTATCATCGCCCTCAGTCTTTGGGTTCTGGTGTATATGAATATCTTGGTGGACAGTGGCCATGTGTTCCTTTGTATGATAGAAATGGCAATCTCTATAATGAGATGGTAAATACTATGACGAATGGTGGTACTTATCGTTATCAGAATGATGAGTATAATCATCAGGTAGGTTTGGACATCGAACCAATCAAGAATTGGGTTACCCATGCTATCTTCAACTATCGTACATCCCATAATGAGAGTCATACAGATATGCAGCATACTTATCTGTATAATCTGAATGGTGAGGCTTACGACCAGAATAATTTTACTTATGTAGGTGAAGACTACTATAAGGATAATTATACCAATTTCCAACTCTATTCAGAGTATTCGTTCAATTTGCAGAAGAAGCATAACTTCCATATTATGGCAGGTTTCCAGTCAGAGGATGAGCGTATGAAGTACAAATATGCAGATAGAGCTGGTCTCATCGTAGGTAATAAGCCTCAAATTGATGGTACAACTGGTATTGATGCTTATGGTAATCCTGTGGATCCATCTGTGTCTGGCAATATGAGCCGTTGGACAACTTGTGGTTTCTTTGGTCGTTTGAATTATGATTATCAGGGCAAGTATCTCTTTGAGGTTAATGGCCGATATGATGGTTCTTCTAGATTCCGTCCGGGAAATCAGTGGAAGTTCTTCCCATCTGTTTCTGCAGGTTGGAATATTGCACAAGAGAACTTTATGCAGCCAATCAATGATTGGATTGGTCAGTTGAAGCTTCGTGTATCTTATGGTAACTTGGGTAACCAGAATGTTGGTACTTACCAGACTTATCAGAAGATTGGTGTATATGCCAACAATGGTATATGGCTGCAGAATGGTTTGAAACCTATGACAGCTTGGGCACCAGGCCTGGTTTCTCAGAATTTGACATGGGAAACCATCCAGAGTTTCAACGTCGGTCTTGACTTTGCGTTCTTGAAGGATCGCTTGCATGGATCATTTGACTGGTATGTACGTAAGACAAAAAATATGATAGGTAATGCCCCTGAGCTTCCGAGCATCTTGGGTACGGCTGTACCTGTTACTAACAATACCGACTTGCGTACTAATGGTTGGGAGTTGACTATCGGTTGGAACGATCGCTTGTCTAATGGCTTGCAGTATGGAATCAGCTTCAATCTCTCTGATGCCTATGCTACTATCACAAGATATCCTAATAACCCTTCTCATTCATTGGGTAACTATATTGAGGGACAGCGTATTGGTGATATCTATGGTTTTGAGACCATCGGTATAGCTAAGAGTCAAGAAGAGATGGATGCTCATATCGCAAAGGTTGACCAGAGTACAATTGACAATAACAAGTGGGGTGCTGGTGATATTATGTATCGTGACCTCAATAATGATGGTAAGATTTCCTGGGGTGCCAATACATTGGAAGATCATGGAGATCTTAAGAAGATTGGTAATTCCACACCACGTTATCTCTTCGGTATCGACTTGAATGCTGCTTGGAAAGGCTTCGATGTACGTTGTTTCTTCCAGGGAGTCATGAAGCGTGAGTATTGGGCTAGTACACGTTATTTCTTTGGTACTTTCGAATATGGTCGTTGGTATCAGGTCTGCCTGGATGGTTTGCAAGACTATTATCGTGACGAGAACTCTTGGTCTGTTGTCAATGGATTCCAGGAGACAAACAAGGATGCTTACTTGCCACGTGCAGCCTATAGCGCCAAGAATGAGCAGGTTCAGACAAAGTATCTGCAGGATGCTTCTTACATTCGCTTGAAGAATCTTCAGATTGGTTATACCTTGCCACAGGATTTGACACGTAAGATTTCTATTGAGAAACTTCGTGTTTACTTCTCGGGTGAGAACCTCTGGACAGGAACATCTCTCCGCAAGCAGTATGACCCAGAGACCATCGGTACATGGTATGGCAATGGATATCCATTGAACACAACCTTCTCTTTTGGTTTAAGTTTAACATTATAAATATAAGAATGATATGAAATTCAATATATCTTTAAAGGTTCTTCCTTTGTTGGCATGCGGTATGTTGATGGCTTCTTGTAATGATTTTCTGAAGCAAGAGCCTCTTACAGAAATTACTCCTACCGACTATTACAAGGATGCTACTCAGCTTCAAGCCGTAGCTAATGCTTTCTATCAGACTGTATTGCCATATCATAGTGGTGCAGGTTATGGTACTTTCGCATACGATAATGGTACAGATAATCAGACTGGTTCTGATGGCGATTCTAAGTATAAGAAAGGTAGTTGGAAGACTAGTAACGACAACTCTTCATGGAGCTGGAACAATATTCGTGATATCAACTATCAGTTGAATACAGCACAGTCTAACTATGAGAATGGATTGATTGCGGGTGATGAAAATAAAATTCGCCAATATATCGGCGAGTTGCACTTCTTCCGTGCTTATGCTTATTTCAGCTTGTACAAGAGCTTCGGCGACTTACCTATTGTGACAGAGGCCATGCCTGACAATGAGGCTATCCTTGTAGCTGCTAATAAGCGTAGTCCTCGCAACGAGGTGGCACGTTTTATTCTTGCCGACCTGGATTCTGCTGTAACCTATATGGAGCCTGATGGTTGGGAAGCAACTACTCGTATCTCTCCTGCTGTTGCTCATCTGTTTGCATCACGTGTAGCCTTGTTTGAGGGTTCTTGGTTGACCAACTTCGCTGGTACTCCGTTCGTTCCTAATGGTGAGGGATGGCCAGGAAAGTCAAAGGACTATAATGCCAATTATCAGTATCCTACAGGTAGCGTTGAGGCTGAAGCTAAGTACTTCTTCAAGAAGGCGGTTGATGAGGCTGCCATTGTAGGTGATGCTTATGTAGGTAAATTGGATAAGAATACAGGTATCGTACCTCAGTCTTTATCTGATACCAATCCTTATTTCTATAAGTTTGGTAATACCGATATGTCTGCCTATCCTGAGGTTCTTCTCTGGAAGGCCTATAATAAGGGTAAAGGTGTGACTGATAACATTGAGGTAGCTGTCAACCGTGGTAATACCTATACAGGTTTTACCCGTGGTATGATTGATGCTTTCCTGATGGAGGATGGTAAGCCTACTTATGCTCATCATGATGGATATGTATATGAAGATACAACGACTTATGCTGTGGTTCGCAATCGTGACCCTCGTTTGTTTATCTTCTTGAAACGTCCTGGTCAGAAGAACGTTCTTCAGGGTGAGGATAATACAATTGCAGCAGAGCAGGTTCGTCCTATTGAGCCGGTTCCTCAAGTATTTACCCGTTCATTTGACGTAACTTATACTACTGGTTATGCTATTCGAAAGGGTGGTACGTTCAATCAGAACTTGGCAGAAAACCAGGCTGGTTATACTGCATCTATCACCTTCCGTGCAACAGAGGCTTTGCTCAACTATATTGAAGCTCAATATATGCTCGACCATCATTTGAATGCAAAGAGCATTTCATATTGGAAGGCAATCCGCGAGGCTGCTGGCTTTACAGGTGAGGCTGCTGACCCTCAGACTACTATTGCTGCCACAGATATGGCACAGGAGTTGAAGGGTTATACCGATGGCTCTGGTACACAATATGATTGGGGCGCATTTTCTGCTGGCAAGGCATTGACAGATCCTACTTTGTATAGCATTCGTCGTGAGCGTCGTACAGAGTTGATGGCTGAAGGTCTTCGTTGGATGGATTTGATTCGTTGGCGTTCTCTTGATCAGTTGATGAAACAGCCTTATCAGCTTGAGGGCTTCCATCTTTGGAATACTCCAATGGAGAAATGGTATACAGAAAAGCAGTTGGTTGACGATGGTTCTGTAACAGCTACGGTATCTTCTCGTAAGCTGACTGAGTATTTCCGTCCTTACCAGATTGTTTCTACCAATATGCTTTACAATGGTATGACCTGGTCTATGGCTCAGTACCTGCAGCCAATGCCTTTGCGTCAGTTTATGCTTACCGCTCCTGACCATAAGATCTATGCAGACTCTCCATTGTACCAGAATCCATACTGGCCTATGAAACCGGATGAGGCTGCTGAGCAGTAATACAATTCTTTTGAAATAATGAATAATTCGCCCAATAGCAAAACAAATAAGCTATTGGGCGATATTTTTTTCCAACTCTTTAGATTTCTGTATCTAATCAAAATCAACTTAAAACATAAATCATGAAACATATTAAACTGAATACGAGGAACGTAGCAATATTGTCTTTGTTCCTTTTATTGTTATTGGGCAGTTGCAGCTCCAGTAATGATTCCATGGGAACTGATATTCCTGATAATCCCAAACCATCGGATGTGAAGGTGATGGATAAAGCTGAGATTGTTGACTATAGTAAGTACTATTGTCCTGGTACCTGGAATGAGGGCTTTGAAAAAGGTCCAGACAATATGCTCCGAAGCGACGCCAGATGGTCGTGGTGGAGAATGAAGCAGAGCGAGCACTTCTTCGTGTTCTGGGAGCCTGGATTTGGAGATGATCCTAATGCTGAATCTGTACCGGAGGCTTTGCGTGTGGATATTGATGACTTGTTGCAGAAGGCTGAGCAGTTCTATAAGACCAATGTAGAGAAACTCGGTATGGCAACTGTTGGTCAGGGAAAATCGGTTCTTGATAATCATAAGATGCAGATTTATCTCCTTTATCAGACAGATTGGCTTGCCACAGGTTCAGGCTATGATGACAAGATTGGTGCCCTTTGGGTAAATCCATCTACCTGCAAGCCGGTTGGTTCCACCATCGGTCATGAGATAGGACACTCTTTCCAATATCAGGTTTCTGCCGACAAGCTCTTCACGGGTGAGGTGCAGACAATGGATAATGGTGTTGTGCCTGCTGGTTTCCGTTATGGTTTTGGTGAAAATGGTGTTGGCGGTTGTGCTTATTGGGAACAATGTGCCCAGTGGCAGTCGTTCCAGGATTATCCTAACGAGTGTTTCGACCAGGAAACTCATTATGCTGTTTGGCTCAAGAATCATCATCGCCACTTCAACCATGAGTTCATGCGTTATGCAAGCTACTGGTTCCAGTATTGGTTTACAGAGAAGCATGGCATCGAGTCGTACGCCCGAATCTGGAAAGAGAGCAAATATCCGGAGAATCCGCTCCAGACTTATATGCGCATCTATTGCAACAATAGTCTTGATGCACTCTACAAGGATTTGTATGCGTATAGTGCTCATTGTGCTGACTATGATTTCAAGGCTGTGCATCAGTATAAGAAGGAGGCTGCCATTAACTATTCTACCAAACTGTATAAGAACGATGGCTACTATCAGGTGGCTTATACTAACTGCCCGGGTACAACAGGTTTCAATCTCATCCCGCTGAATGTTCCTGCTTCAGGCAAGGTAAGTGCAACGCTTGAGGGCTTGGCTCCTGGCTCTGCTTTGGCAGCTGGTGATCCTGGTACTGTAGTAGATGGAGATGGTAATACCAAGAGTACTGTGACCAAGTATAATTCCCAGAGCAATACTCAGCAGAATTATCGTTATGGTTTTGTGGCAATCACCAAGGATGGCAAGTCGCATTATGGCGAGATGCATACAGGTAAGAAAGGCTCAGCAACCTACGAAGTTCCTGCCAATACCGAGCGTTTGTACCTTTGTGTGCTGGCTGCTCCTGATAAGTATAATCGCAATGCCTGGGATGATGATGAGACCAATGATGAGCAATGGCCTTATCGTGTGAAATTCTCTGGAACTGATATAGTTATGCGCTCCAAACCTTCAATCTCTTGAACGAGGGCGTGATGCAGAAGATAGCAGTAGCTTTCAAGATGCAACCATCAGAGATTGTACCATCAAAATGAAATACTAATCTCATTCTCCTTTCACAATCATCATAGTGTGCTTTTAATCAGTCACTTAAGTGTGAAAGGAGAATTCTGTACCTCAATAGTACTACGGCAATCAGGGGAAACGGCAAAAGAACCAACTGCGCTTACCACCGCACCTTTTACCTTGAGCTGAAACAACAATAATAATCTGCAGAAAAGACTATTAATATAAGGAGAAGGCAACTTAGTCTAAAGGAGAAAGCAACTATCACAAAAGGAATAGAAAAGGCTTCTTTGTATCGGATGACCCGGGTCATCCATATAGATGACGGGAGTGAGCCATATAGATGACCCGAGTCATCCATATAGACGAGCTTAGTCATCCATCCGATAAACCGCCTCTTTTCGCCTGCCAATATCTATCCCTCATCCTTCTGGTTACTATGCTTCATCCCAACATTCATAACAAAGACACCCGCTATTCACAATCGGAGCAAGGCACATCGCCACATTTAAGCTTAGCCGTCAATTATCATCTCAAAATGAAGAGATTTTTCCTTTCACACTTAACTCTCTTATTTTCAGCATAATCCACATTCTGTGAAAGGAGATTTATTATCAACCTTAAATATTTTCTGCAAATTTATCCCTATAAAATTTGGTGGATTCAAAAAAGTAGTACCTTTGCACCCGCTTAAGAAAATCAAGCTATAATCTTATCTCATCATATTATACATCTTATACATCAAAATGATGCAGGAATACGATATTTATATCAATTTAGACGATATTGCGAGCGTTTTTGCTAGATTATCAGTACTTTTGTGCCGTAATATCAATAACGCAAAAATATCAATAACGCAAAAATCATAACCGAAATGAAACGAATCTTCTTATCGCTGATACTCACAGCGGCTACCTTGCCTTGGACTACTGCAGCCCTGGCTCAGCAGGATCCATCTGAGGCTCCTGCCACCAGACCCGTAAATCCTGTTTCTGCACCACAGAAACTCATCTTCGTACCGGATTCCCTGAAACCCTATGATTTCAATAAGGATGATGAGAGATGGTGCTGGCGACATAGTGCACAGACCCAGAATATCGTGTATTTCTGGGAAAAGCCATTCGGAGACAATCCGCAGAATCCTCCTTCGCTCGAAGGTAAGCCGATGAAATTCGACTTGGGTAATCTGCAGACTCAGGTTGAACGATTCTACCGTTTCTTCCGTGACACCCTGAAGTTCTCTCTGCCGGGCAGCATCTGCGACCAGTATAAGATGATGGTGATGGTGAACTATTCGCTGGAAGGAACTGCTTACGGCGGAACTTACGATGACTTTATCGGAGCGCTCTGGGTAACACCTAACCGTATTCAAGATCAAAAACTCAATTGTCTGGCTCACGAACTGGGACACAGCTTCCAGCTTCAGATCATGGCAGACAAAATGGGCGAAGCCTGGGGAGGAAGCGGTTTCTTCGAGATGACATCCCAATGGATGCTCTGGAGAGTGAATCCCGAGTGGATAACAGATGAGAAGTATCATTTCGATGCCTTCAGACAGCTTACTCACAAAGGTTATCTGCATCTGGACAACATCTATCATTCGCCATACGTGATAGAATGGTGGGCTGAGAAGCATGGATTGGAAAGCATCGCCCAGCTCTATCGAGAGGGAAAAGTAGGAGAGGACCCGGTTGTTACCTACAAGCGGAAGTATAAGATGACTCAGAAGCAGTTTAATGATGAGATGTTCGACTGCTACCGCCATCTTGTGAACTTCGATTTCGATTATGCCCGCAAGGAGACCCGTCCTTATGCCTGCACCTTCGATACCAAGATGCTGAAGCAGAAGAATGGTTATCTCCGTCCGGATACAGCTTCGGTTCCTGAGAACTATGGTTTCAATGCCATTAAGTTGGAAATCCCGAAGGCTGGCAAGAAGGTTATAGTAGATTTCAGAGCCCTCGATGCCGAGGGTAAGGTGTTCAAGGCATCTAAGGACAAGATGGCACGAACCATCGGTTACCGTTATGGACTGGTGGGAATAACTGCCGATACCGGTGAATGCATCTACAGTCAGATGGGCGAAGCGATGAACGGAAAGGTTTCGCTTGTGGCTCCAAAGTCCCAGCCTCTCAAGGCGCTCTATCTGGTGGTGATGGGAGCTCCTGCGAATCATTCGCTCGATCCATCTTCCCGCCGATTCCCTTATGAGGTAAAAGTGAAGTAAGAACAACTTAATATTTCCGTTTATGAAACAACTTATGATAAGCCTCTTGTTGTTGCTTTCTTGTTTTTCTGTGCTGGCACAGGAAAAGACAGCCAACCGGGAGGTAAAAAAAGTCAAGAAGCTTTATGCCTTGTATGGTGGAACTTACGACTCTTTTACTCGTATGCCATTAGGTGCAAAGGTATTTCTGATGTTGAAGGATTCTACTATTGTAGATACCTTGTCGGCAGAAGTTTATAATAAAGATAGCTTCTTTAAGTTCCCTGTGGAGAAGGTTCGCCGGGATTATATCCTCAAAGCAACTTATCCAGGTTATTTCGATACATCCATCAACTATACTTTTGAGCCTAAGGGCAGAAAATATAATAATGCCTTGCCTAAGATATTGATGAAGAGAGATAATCAGAACTACGAGGCGCAGCTGGATGAGGTGGTTGTTAAAGCCACCAAGATTCAGGTGGTGCATCGTGGCGATACGATTGTATATGATGCGACAGCCTTTGCCATGCCTGAAGGTTCCATGCTGGATGCCCTCATCAAGCAGTTGCCAGGTGTAGAACTCAAGGAAGGTGGAGAGATTTTCGTGAATGGAAAGAAAGTGGATTTTCTTACCTTGAATGGCAAGAAACTCTTCAAGGGCAACAATCAGGTGATGCTCGAAAACCTGCCTTATTATACGGTGAAGGATATCAAGGTGTTTAACAAGAAGCGCACTTTGGCTGAGCAGATAAGTAAAGGTGAGGGCAGGGACTATGTGATGGATCTGAGCCTGAAACGTGAATATATACAGAATGCATTAGCTACCGTGGAAGCTGGTGGTGGAACCCAAGACCGTTGGTCGGCACGTACTTTCGGACTCTTGATGGGAGAAAAGCATGATGCGATGCTCTATGCCAATACCAACAATCTGAATGAGGATGGTACTCCAAGGAAAAATGGCGATTGGCTTCCTTCTCGTTTCTCGGAAGGTGTGAAGACCAATCGTGAGGTAGGACTTTCTGTCCGTTCCGGTAATAAGGAGAAAACCATCGACAACGATTTTCAAACAACAGTAAAATGGAATGAAGAGAAGATAGAGAGTGAAAGTCAGGGGGAGGTATTTGCCAAGGATGGCAATATCTCAAAACAAGGGTTTACCAAGGAAAAGAATAAATACTTCAGCTGGCGACTGGAAGATGAATTCCAGCATTCTACAGATAAGTTTGCACTCTATACTAATTCCTATGTGAGCTATGACCATGCCAAGACCCTATCTTCGACTGAAACTTCTACTTATCGTGACCAACTGATTAATGAAAGTTTGAACCAAGGTCTCGTTAAGGCTGATTATCTTTATGCGGGTACGAGGCTTGACCTTAAAAAACGCTTTTCGTGGGGTGATGCTATTAGTTTTACTTCAAGCATAGACGTTTCTCATAATAAGCCAAATGATACCTATTCGCTCAATAAGATGAATTATGCAGTTGAAGGTGTTGATGATGTCCGTAATCTCTATAGCGACCAGCACAAGCATTCCTATGATTATAGTTTTGGAGTGAGGTATGAATTGAGTTTATCTCATGGTTGGGTTATCAATATCCCCCTATCATTCATGCAGAAATATGAGAATCGCCATCATTCCAACTATCGTCTGGATCGTTTGGATGAGGGGGGATTTGATGAGTTAGGCATATTGCCTTCTACTACCGACCAATGGATGAAGGCGCAGGATGCTGACAATACCTATAGTTCAGATTTGTGGAAAAAAAGTTGCAAAAGTGAACTCCAGTTAATCAGACAAGGTGATGAGGGATTCTTGCTAATTGTCTTACCTCTAGAGTGGCAACAAGAACAGTATCACTATATGAGACTGGATATGGACACGGTGGCGAAGAGAAGAAAGTTTCTTTTTCAGCCCCAGCTTTTTTATACGAACTGGGGCAAGAATTCTAAGCAGATAGATTATAGTCTCAGTATGAAACAGCCTGACTTTGTCGATCTGATGCCATACGGCGATGATACCAATCCGCTGGCTGTTCGTATCAATAATCCAGACCTTAAGATGCTGATTCGCCATCATCTGGGAGCTTATATGAGTTGGAGTTCTGATTCTACCGACTTGAGCAGATGGGTGGCTATGGAGGCTAATTTGGTGAGGAACTCATGGGGTACGCGCACCTCTTATAATACAAAGACGGGTGCTTTTACCTATAGGAATGACAACGTGAACGGCAACTGGGATGCCAAATTGGCTGCAGGCTTTTCACGTTCCATAGACAAGCAGCATCGCTTCCGTTTCTCGGCAGATGCAAAACTGGGTTATGTGCGCAGCGTGGATTTCGACATCGACTACGATAACAAGGGAGCAGAACTGAGTAAGGTGAATACCTGGAGTCCATCAGTAGGCGCAAGCCTGACCTATCAGCTCAAGGATTTCCTATGGAAGGTGAAGGGAAAGTATGAGGGAAAGTACAGTTGTAGTAACCTGGAAATTTTTGAAGACATCAAAGCCTGTGATTTCCAATATGGCGCGGAACTGCAATATACCATCCCTTGGATGAAAGTGGGTATTCAGACAGACCTCACTATGTTTACCCGAAAAGGTTATAACAGTAACGAGATGAACACCGACGATTTGGTATGGAACGCCATGTTGACCCGTACCTTCTGCAAGGGAAATGTTACAGCCAAGCTTCAAGCTTACGACTTGTTGCACCAGTTGACCAACAAGGTTTATACCGTCAATGCTCAGGGCAGAACCGAAACTTGGTATAATACCATCCCTCGTTACGTGATGTTCTCGTTGGCGTTCAAGCTTCATAAGAAGGCAAAAAATGCGGAATAGGCATCTTTTATGCTTTTAATTATGAGGTTTGATAATAATACAGAAAACCATCCGATATAACTAATGCTATCGGATGGTTTTCTGTATTATTGTTGTTTAAATAAGTCTCTCTATATCTTCTATTGAAAGTCCTGCTCCTTGGGCAACTTGCTCTTGTGTGAGCCCCATGCCGAGAAGACGCTTTGCGGTGGCCAACTTTTCTTTGGCAATACCTTCTTCTCTGCCTTCTTCCTTCGCTGTATCGATCGAATTTTTTATATCTCGGTAAGCCTTGAGGCTGTCTTCATATTCTCGTAGCTCTTGTTGACTGAATTTTGCGATTTCTGCTTCTTCAAACAACTTCGTGAAAATTCTTTCTTTTAAAGCTTTCGGTCGTTTGT